>Ga0207799_100118_pt1 | contig 91301 bp, 84 predicted proteins | sample TtanPargueraPR_4_FD_187742 | JGI IMG/M metagenome (GOLD analysis project Ga0207799, IMG submission 187742) | Aerobic enrichment media microbial communities from Bioluminiscent Bay, La Parguera, Puerto Rico - Tt and M2 (SPAdes) | ecosystem: Environmental > Aquatic > Marine > Unclassified ...
CTCCATATCGGCGGGAGTGATATAATCGATCAGGTCCGGGGAAAGTTTTCCCTCATATCCGTCCACCGAAAACGACACATACCCATCCTCGGGGGCGATGATCGGCACCATCTCCTGGTCGTGCCGCTGCATCAAAAGCCCTTCCTGCTGATACAACCCCAGCAGATGCTGGTCCGGGTTTACATGCTCGTCTAGCCATTCCTGACGCTCGTACATCAGCGCCTTCAATTGGCTCTCATCCTCTGCCACAGAGGCCGTATCCTCATCGATGGCCGCCGACTGGACGGAAGCGGCCGTCTCCTCTATCTGGGTATTCAATGTCGACAGTTCCGCGGTCTGATCCTCATCCAGGATGGACAGCTGGTACCGGGAGATGTCCTCCCTCAGGGCGTTCAGCTGGTCCAGTAGGGAACTGTCTCCCTCGGCGGGGAGTATCTCGGCGATGGTGTCCCCGGTGGTCACCTGGTCCCCGTCCGCCGCGTAGTGCTCCACCCGCTGTCCCTGGGGGGCGGTATAGACCTCCTCATCCCAGATGCATAATGCCGGACCCGACGCCTCCATATCCATCGACCCGGACACGGCGGATATGTCCCGGCCCTGTCCGCCGGACCCCTTGGGGAGGCAAAGCCAGATCACCAGTCCTGCCAGTGCAAGTAAAAATATGATAAAGCGGCCCTTTATGACCCGCCTTCCGATCCGTACACCCCTGGCCAATCCTCACACCCGCATTCACAAAAGAGTCACATACAGTATTCGGCAAACCGGGAAGCATTCCTTCCTATCCTCTTGGAAGACATTCCCGGCAATATCAAGGGGACATCCTGCCCCTTTTCCCGTTTTTGATTGCGATTTCGGTGCCGGTATCAGAAAAGCGTCCGTACTTTTTCCGGACGCCTCAATTCATCGCCAGCCGCTTCTGCACCGCGATACAGCTGCCCTGCTTCTTGAAATCAACCCGGTCGGACAGTGCCTGGATCAGCATCAGTCCCCGGCCGTGTTCCTCGTCGCCCCGGGCGGCGCGAGTCTGGGATGGATCAAACCCCGGACCCTGGTCCTGCACCTCCACCGTCATGGTATTGTCATCCACGATCACCGTCAATGACAGTGCCTTGGATACGTCGCCGCCGTTGCCGTGGAAAAAACCGTTTGCCAGCAGTTCGTTGACGATCAGCTTGACCTCAAAGCGGTCCTTTTCGGTCAGGGGTATCTCTGTATGGATCAGATCCAGCACCCGCCCCACGGCGGTACGGATCTTGTCAGGCGTTGTATTCGGTATCTCCATGCGGCACAACAACAGCGTTCCTCCCCGCTCCAAACTATGGTATATATACCCGGCAGAGCGGCGGTGAAACACTTAACGCGCGTGTAAAATGTGTCTAAATTTGTTGATGATCTTCTTTTCCATCCGGGAAATGTACATCTGGGAAACGCCGATCATATCGGCCACCTCCCGCTGGCTCTTCTCACGGAAGAAACGCTCCTCAATAATCTGCCGTTCCAGATCGTTGCACTGCTCCATGGCCTGGCGAAGAAAATCCACGTTTTCCACCATCTCATAGTTTTCCTCGTCAGACCCGATATAGGAGAGCAGAGATCCGTGGCCGCTGTTTTCCTCCATATAGTCCAGGGAGGCAATCACAGTGGAGTGGCTTACTTCCAGTACCTCCAGCACCTGCTCTACGGGGATGTCGAGGTACTCGGCGATCTCATCGGCGCTGGGAATGCGGTTCAGCTCTCCCGCGAGTGTCTCCCGGGCGGAGGCGATCTGCTTCATCATCTCGCTCTCCCTGCGTGGCAGGCGAATGGTGCGGCTCTTGTCACGGAAGTAGTTCTTGATCTCCCCCACGATGGTGGGGGTGGCGAAACTGGAGAACTTATATCCCTTGCTGGCGTCGAACCGCTCGATGGCCTTGATCAGAGCCAGCGACGCCACCTGAAATAGATCGTCGTACTCGATGCCCCTGTTGACGAATTTCTTTGCGATGATCTCGGCGAGATACAGGTGCCGCTCCACCAGTTCATTGCGAAGCGCCGTATCCTTGTTGGAGGAGTACTCGGCCAGGAGTCTATCGGTATATTGCCGTTCTTCTTCTGTCGACCGGTTTTTTTCCTGCATACCGGTTATCCAACCTTTTTCATGAACCCGATGGATTCGACGCAGCCGCTGACCTCCCGGATATAGAGCTCATCCATCAGCGCGTCGATGATGGCCTCACTCAGCTCGGCCTGCTCCGGATCGGAGGGGTTGGGCTCGCACCCCGCGTCCCGGATCAGCGTCACGGTGAAGGCGTCGTCCTCCCGCCGGTATTCGATCCGGATGTTCCCCGTCTCCCGCTGCTGGGCGATCATCAGTACGAGGGCCTCCCCCACCGCCATCTTGATATCCTCCAGATCGTCGATGGGCAGGGAAAAGCGCTGGGCCACCGCGGAGGCCGTGAGGCGCGCCGCCAGCACGTATTCCGCCTTGGCCGGTATCTCCAGCACCACCGTCTCACTCATCTGCGGCCACCTCGATGGAGAAGATATTCTGCAGCCCAGTGATGGTGAAGATCTTATAGATATAGGGGCTTAGGTTGATGATCCGCATGTCTTTGCCGACGTCTTTTAGGTGCTTCAGCACGCTGATCAGCACGCCCATGCCGGTACTGTCGATATAGCTTAAGCGGGTGCAGTCCAGCACCAGGTCCGCCGGGGTCTGGTCTATGCACTTGTGCAGCCGCTGTTTCATATCGGGCGCGTCATAGATGTCGACCTCGCCGCTGACTTCGGCCACCCAGACATTGGCCGCGGGATCATACCGTTCCGTTAATTCCATATGCGTTGTCCTCCCCCAAAGTTCGCTTATTTTCTACATTTCGCCGCCTTCGTTTCATATCCTTTTTCGTTGGCGTTTTACCCACATTTTTTCAGTGTTTTTTCCCGTCGAAATATCCTTGACAGTCCATTGTAAATCATGTATATTAATATGCGTCGCTCCGGATGGTGCCGGGGTGTAGCGCAGTTTGGTAGCGCACATGCTTTGGGAGCATGGGGCCGGGGGTTCAAATCCCTCCACCCCGACCATTGAGGCAGGGCCCCTTGGTCAAGCGGTTAAGACACCGCCCTTTCACGGCGGTAACAGGGGTTCGAGTCCCCTAGGGGTCACCACACATGGGCCTTTAGCTCAGTTGGTTAGAGCAACCGGCTCATAACCGGTCGGTCCGGGGTTCGAGTCCCTGAAGGCCCACCACTTTCCCCACGGGAGGATTCCCGTAAACACGGCCCGGTAGTTCAGATGGTTAGAATGCCAGCCTGTCACGCTGGAGGTCGAGGGTTCGAGCCCCTTCCGGGTCGCCATTTTTGCCTCGGTAGCTCAGTCGGTAGAGCAGTGGACTGAAAATCCTCGTGTCGGTGGTTCGATTCCGCCCCGAGGCACCAACAACTTCATACTTGGAGGGGTTCCCGAGTGGCCAAAGGGGGCAGACTGTAAATCTGTTGGCTCAGCCTTCGGTGGTTCGAATCCACCTCCCTCCACCAGGTACGCGAAAGTGGTGGAATTGGCAGACGCGCTAGGTTCAGGGTCTAGTGGGCTCACGCCCGTGGGGGTTCGACTCCCCCCTTTCGCACCAATAAAGAGACTCACCGTAAGGTGGGTCTTTTTTATTGATATGATGATTCGAATGGAGGCGAACCTTTAGGCAAGTGATTCGCCGCAGGCGAAACATATGATTACTCGGTGGATTGCATCCACCTGCTTAGACTCCCCTCTTTCTCAATCGCTCAAAGGGCGAGCTTGTAACGATACTGCTCAGAAAAATCGAAGAAAGGTCTGCCGCTGCAAGGCACTGTTGATCGGAGAAATACACGACACCCTCCTTCCTTTTTCGAAGCCCCCAATAACCCTCCAATACAAAGCTGTGGTATAATCGGTTTCATAAAATAAACCAGTAAAATTCAAGGGGAAACGATGGGTGAACTGTGGGATGTATACGACCAGGTCAGAAACAAAACCGGGCGGTTTCACGAGCGCGGAACGCCGATGACAAAAGGTGATTATCACCTGATTGTCCAGGTCTGGATTTTGAATAATAACGGTCAGTATCTCATCACTAAAAGAAGTCCGAGTCAATCGTTCTGGCCGAACCGCTGGCACACTACGGGAGGCTGCGCGGTTGCCGGTGATGACAGCCTCACCACCGCCCTCAAGGAAGCAAGAGAAGAGCTCGGGGTTTCACTTGCCCCCCAGAATGGACAGCTGTTCACGAGCTTTAGCCGGGCCCATGACAAGGATGACGGTCATGCCTTCTACGATATCTGGTTGTTCAGACAGGAGATAGAGCTAGCAGATATCGTCATTCAAGAAGAGGAAATATGTGATGCCAAGTGGGCAAGCGCCCAGGACATACGCGATATCATTAAGCACGAAGCGTTTATTCCCGCGGGGGAGTGTCCTTATGTAGAAAAACTGTTCGCGTATTGTGAGATGTGACCCCGTTGGCCTTGGGAGGCATTATGGAAAAATGGGACGTCTATGATCGGGAAGGCCTATTAACCGGATATACCAAGACAAGGGATGACACGTGGACATCGGAGGAATACCATCTGGGCGCGTCCGTATGGATCGCCAACCATAATGGGGAACTGCTCATACAGAAGAGAGCCGCATCAAAGAAGCGATCTCCGAACCTCTGGTGCAATATAGGCGGGTCTGTCCTGTCAGGCGAGACCAGCAGACAGGGCTGCGTCAGGGAGGTCCGGGAGGAGGTCGGCATCTCCATCGACGGCGACGCCCTTGTCCTACTGCAGCGGCTTATCTTCGCGAACACAATCTGTGATGATTACGCGTTGGTTTATGACTTTCCCATAGACAACGCGATCATGCAGCCGGAAGAAGTCAGTGATGTCAAGTGGGCCTCTATCGATGACATCAAGTCGCTGTTTTCGCAGGGATTGTTTATGATAAACAGCCTAGCGGATATAGACAAGGTTATCGAGTTTATTACCAGTCAGAGTGATATAAAGTAAGGAGACCGACCTATGGATATTGGATTGAGTCATATCACCTTCATCGTAGAGGATTTGGACCGAACAGCCGCGTTTCTGACCAAGGTCTTCGGTGCGAAAGAAATCTATTCGAGCGGCGACCAGACCTTTTCTATTGCACAAGAAAAGTTCTTTCTCATCAATGATCTATGGATCTGCATTATGGAAGGTGATCCCGTACCGGAACGTTCCTATACTCATATAGCATTCCAGATACAAGAGGATGAGATGGATGATTATATCAGCCGATTAAAAGAAGCGGGTGCGGAAATCAAGCAGGGACGCTCCCGAGTGAAGGGCGAGGGCCGCTCCATATACTTCTATGATTTTGACAACCACCTGTTTGAATTGAATACCGGCAATCTCACCGAAAGATTGAATAGCTACAGCAGAAAATCGATCAGTGACTAATGAATAGACGCGGGTAATTTCACCTCAAACTCACATTTTTCATCCCCCCGCAATAGACTCCCCTTCATATCCACCTCCACACTCCCCTCCCCCATCACGGCCTCCCAATTATACAGAAGGCTCTGCCGGGAGCACTCGCAGAGCAGGCCTGTTTTCACCAGCCCCCTGGTGTACAGGTCGCAGGCGCATCGGTTGTAGATGATGGTGACGCTCTTCTGATCCTCGTTGATGCGGTAGGACAGTTCCGGAAAAGCCGCTTTCAGGTTTTCCAGGAAACTTACGAGTCCGGATGACCTGGCATAGGCGTCCTTATACACAGCCAGCGGATAGGAACGGGAGCAGGCCCTGCCGCATTCACGGAGCAGGACAGCGCGCTCCTTCTCAGGCATCTTATCCAGGCCCTCAGCGAAACCCCTAAACCAGTGTGTAAAGAATGTATTCTTCACCCCTTGTCTTCCCCCTTATGCACTACGCGAACGGTTTCCCACACTTGGGACAGTACTGAAAGTCCTCCTCTGTCTCGTACCCGCAGTTTTCGCATCGTTTGATCCTATACCCGTCATCACGATAACCAGGGCAGTCGAAATGCAGATCACCCTCACGGAGCTCGGTCACCTCTCCACGCCGGATCCTCTCGCCCAGCTCCCGGTCAATCTCGATGACCTCATGGCAGCAGGTGGTCCTCACATAATATCGCTTGTTCCACTTGAATACGGGGATGAAGAACAGGCTGAAGCACATGTAGGTCATGTACACCTCGTACCGGCCGTACCGGCCGCAGCAGGCGCATACCGCCGTCTGGTCGAAACTAAGTCTCTTCTCCCCCTGGGTGATGCCGAATATCAGAAACATCCTCTATCCTCTCTTTTTTTGCGGTAACGCCCGCTCAAAAAGCCAGCGTATTCTCCGCGATACCGGGTAGTAACGTGTATATATTGCACCCCGCCCGTTGATCGAAGTATGCCTTGAGCTCATACTTAGCCTGCCATCTTCGCAGTGTAAAATCTGGCAGACCGTACCGCATCGCCACATCCACAAACCGTTTCTCCATGACGACGGCCCCCTGGGGCAGCGACAGGGCGTCGCAGAGCTGGATCAGCCGGTCGTAGTCGTCATACTCGGTATCTCTCAGGTACTTGTCCAAGAAATCCGCCTGCTCATGCGTACAGTCGAGCTTCCCCAAGTAGGTGTGCATATCAGGTATGGGAAACGAGTGGGTCAGGCAGATCCTGGCGCCGTCACCGTACCCCAGCCCGGTTAGATAGATATACCCGTCCAGCACGTGGCGAAGGTGATAAACGCCCTCCCGACGGCCTATATCGTGGAGAAGACCCATGACATAGGCGGCCTCGGGATCGATACCGGCGCACTTCTCCGCTATATGTCCGGCGTTTTCAGCCGTCACGCGGCTGTGGTCTGCCCAGGGACCAGGATTCAGTGCCGTCGCCTCCGCGAGCATTTCTTCGGCCCGCCCTACAATCGGTACCTCCATGGCAGCAATCCTTTCCTTGTTTTGGACAGTATACCATACCAGCGAACCCGTGGGCATGCCCCCCTCCTTACCCCCATAAAAAAAGACCCGCCTTAGAGACGGGTCTTCCGAAACAACATAGTGTCTACGCGAGCACGGCGTTTTCGGTGAGATAATCCATCACGTGCTGCTGGAGCACCATCATCTTCAGATAGGGCATACCGTACTCTGTCTCGTATTCCGAGTAGTCGTCTATCCCCATCTTCTCCGAGAAATACGCGGCCACGTTTTCGTCGGTTACCTTGATGCCGGTGTCCTCAGCGATGGCCTGCATCACCAGAGAGAAGGACGCAACCTGTTTTATATCTTCTTGGAACTGCGCCAGAAGCTCCTCGGTATTGGCAACGCCCATATTGGTGCTGAGAAACTCATTCAGTTCCACGCCGTAATTATCCGCCAGCGCCTGGTACTGTTCGATTACCCTGTCGTTCTGATAGACCAGTATCTTATTGGGGATGGTCCCGACGGTGGAGTTCTCTACGACATAGTCCTGCACGTAGCCGGATACGGCCTGGGTCCGCATATCACCGCGGATCCCCTCCGTCATCTCGCTGACGGTATTCCAGCCGTACTGCCCGGACAGATTGCCGGCCACAAACTCATCGGTCAGTTCGGGCGTAACCGAGTTTGCGATATAGTTAACCGTGATGGCGAACACCGCGTCCTTGCCGTTTAGATTGTCCACGCCGTAGTCCTCGGGGAACGTCACCTCGATATCGAAGGACTCACCGGGCGTATGGCCAATCAGTTGCTGGAGGAAATCATCGATGTACTGGGTGACGCCGATGGTGACCTCGGTGCCCTGTCCCTGGGTGCTGCCCCCCTCAAACTCCACTCCGTCCACACTGCCGACATAATCGATATTGACGGTGTCGCCGTCCTCGATCGCCCTGTCCGTGATCTGCTCCTCTGTGGCGTATCCAGATACGATCGAGTCGATCTGAGACTGGACCGCTTCGTCGGAGACGGTGTGGACGTCGGCGGGGACCGATATCCCCGTGTAATCGCAGAGTTCCACTGTTTTCAGCGCTTTGACGCCCTTCCAGTATCCTGTATCCGCGATGTTGTCACTGTAGGTAAACTCCCCCTTGGGGGCGCATCCGGTAAAAACGGCCAGAGAAAAGACCGTGATAAAAACCAGGATCGATATTGTTTTCTTCATGTCTGCTCCTATCATGTATGGGATTACATTGTATTAGCTTAACATATCGCGCTTGATTATTCACTATAAACCTGTGGAAATGATGAGAAAGATCGGAATACCATGATAGGCGCCCGCGTGTTTAGATCCGCGGTATCCGTTTATATAAAAAGTGAAAGGAGATGAACAGCATGAACACTGTATACAAGGCCAAAGCCGTGTCCACCGGCGGACGGGACGGACACGTTCAGGTATTAGATAGCCCCTTATCCTTCGATATGGCGGTGCCCAAAGAGATGGGCGGCACCAAGGAGAAAGGCGTCAACCCGGAACAGCTTTTCGCCGCCGGGTTCTCCGCCTGTTTCGGGAGTGCCTTGCAGCACGTCCTCCGCACTGGGAAACTGCATGTAGCGACACCAGAAGTCCATGTGACCGTAGGGATCGGGACAGATGATCAGGGAGGGTTTTACCTCACGGCCGATATACTGGCCGTATTTACGGGGATCGACCAGGACACAGCCGACAGGCTTGTCAGAGAGGCTCATCAGGTCTGCCCCTATTCCAAGGCCACCCGTGGCAATATCGAGGTCAGTGTGGCCGCCAGGGTTGAGTAAGACACGATTTTAGACGCGAAACCCCGCCCCTCGGCGGGGTTTTGACTATTCATGCATCACCTAAGGTCGCGGCCCGTTTATCAAAATACCGGCGGATGGTCTCCTCCGCCCGGGTCCCGTAGATATGATAGCTTTTCCTATACGATTCGGTATCCGCGGCGCCCAGGTCCAGGGGCCAGTCCCACAAGCCAAATCCCCGCACAAACGGATACCCCTCGCACGCCGCGAACATATACCGGTAGTATTTATCCTGCTCTTCCGGATCGTATGCTCCCTGCCTCGACCAGTCGTTGGGGGTCTCGGCGGCTCCCGCCACCGCGGGGCATCCCGCCTCTGCGAAGAAGAATGGTTTATCGTATTGCTTCACCACCGCCTCGATACGTTTTAGCTGCCTGTTCCAGCCGTCCCAGGGGTAATACCCGCTGCTGCTGATGACGTCACAGGCGTCCCACCAGGAAACCCGGTCTTCCTGGTACTTGTCGGTATTGTAGGTGACGAGGCCCCTGTATTCACCGCGCACCGCCTTGATCAGGTCCCGCCATTCTTTCTCCCGGCGCTCGCTCATGACTAACTCGCACCCGGCGATGAACATATACACACCCATGTCTTCCGCGATTCGTGCGTAGCGGGTCTGGTACTCCGTGTAGGAGGCGAACCAGTCCCGCCATTTAGGCTCACAGGGTACGTCGTTATCGATGAAGTCGATATAGGCCCGCCAGGTACCGTTTACGATATTGACCATGGGCTTTAAGATGACCTGCAGATCCTTTTTGTGGATGTAGTCAATCAGACCGATGACCTCATCGTCGTCGTAGGTCCGGGTACGGTGGTCGATATCCGTGGACTGGGCAGTTTCCTGCCAGGCCAATACCGGCAGGATGATATGGGTGGGGTGAACCCCCTCGATCATCCTGTCGATGGACGCGCGGCACATATCCCGCTTGAGGCTTCCTTTATTGCTCATCCAGCCGAAAGTCACGCCGTTGATCAACATATGTCCCTCCTGATGCCCTTATATTCTGCCGATGTCCCGGTCCCCGTCGATGGCTTCGTCGTGGTTCTTGATATATCCGATGACGGTGTCGATATCCGTATAGGCCACTCCCACATAGGTGTCAGCGCAGCCGTAGTAGACGGCGATCCGCCCAGTGGCGGCGTCACAGAGCGCCGCGCAGGGGAACACCACATTGGGGACGAATCCCCTTTCCTCGTACCATGTCTCAGGGGTCAGCAGGAAATTTCCGCACCGGTACTTCACCCGGGAGGGCTCTTGCCTATCCAGTATCGCTCCCCCCATGCTGTACACGTATCCAGTGCAGGTCTGGGTCACCCCGTGGTAGAAAAGCAGCCACCCCTCGCCGGTCTCTATGGGCGCGGTACCCGCGCCGATCTTCAGGTTCTGCCACCAGCCGTTCCCGCCCTTGCTCATCACGCGGCGGTGACGGCCCCAGTACGTAAGGTCGGGGCTTTCGCTGATGAACACATCCCCGAAGGGCGTGTGCCCCCCGTCGCTGGGTCGCGAAAGCATGACATATTTGCCGCCGATCTTTCTAGGAAACAGCACGCCGTTGCGGTTAAATGGCAATAAAGGATTTTCCAGCCGGGTGAATGTCGTAAAATCATCGGTCCGGGCGAGCCCCAGGGATGCGCCCTGAAAATCGGTGCACCAGACGATATAGTAGCTGTCCCCTATCCGCACCAGGCGCGGGTCATAGGCATAGGACGGCTGCCAGGGTCCGCCCTTTTCATCCTGGAACCGGATCCTGTCGGGGTCAATGTCCCAGCTTAGCCCATCGCCGCTGAATCCCAGGTACAGCTGTGGACGGCCGTTGATTGTATCCCCTCGAAACACTCCGGCAAAGCGTCCCCCGCAGGGGATTACCGCGCTATTGAATATCCGGGCCACTCCGGGTATAGGGTTGCGCCCGATGATGGGATTAGCGGAGTGCCGCCATAGGGGAGCGCTGGAGCCTTCCGGCCTCTCCTCCCAGGGGAGATTGGGTATTATATCTGCTATGATGTGGTTCGTACTCATTTTTTCCTTTCTGCTGCCTCAGCTCTTGATGGAGCCCTGTGTAAATCCATTGTAGAAATACCGCTGGAGCGACATAAACGCCAGCAATACTGGCACGATGGTGATGACAATCCCCGCTGATATGATCTCCCACCGCCTGCCGTAGGGCCCCTGAAACCGGTACAAGGCCGTGGACACCACGCTCAGCTCGGCCTTGGGCATATAGAGCTGGGGGATGTAGAAGTCGTTGTAGATCGCCACCCCCTTGATGATGATGACCGTGGTGATGGCGGGGGCCATCAGCGGCAGGATCAGGTTCCAGTAGATCCTGAAATACGACGCCCCGTCGATCATGGCCGACTCGTCGATGGAGCGGGAGATGCTCTCCATGAACCGTAGGAATATATAGATCGAGATGATATCCGTCCCCATGAACAGCACGATGGGAGCCCACCGGGTGTTGTACAGCCCGAAAAACCGCACGATCTGAAATGTGGTGATCTGGGTGGTGATGGGCGGTATCAGCATCGCCGTGAGAAACAAAAACAAGAGCACGTTGCGCCCCTTGAACTTGAACCGGTTGATGGCGTATGCCACCATGGACCCCAGCAGGAGAGTGCCGATAAGCGCCACCGCCAGGATCAGTATGGTATTGAGATACCCGATCATCATCTTGCCGTCGATGAACGCGTATTTGAAATTTTCGAAATTTGTAAAGCTCTGGGGCAGTTCCAGCGTGCCGGAGTTCAGGTATTCCTTATTGGTCTTGAAGGAGGCGATGAACACCACCACGATGGGGACCACCACGGCGATCACAGCCAGTACGAGGGTGATGTACTTGAATACCGCGCTTGCGGTGTATTTCACTCTGTGTTCCATCACGCCTCCACCTCGCTTTCCCGAAATAGAAGCCGTTGTGCAAGCGCCACAGCCACCACGATCACCAGCAGGATGATCCCCATGGCGGTGGCGATCCCGAAATCGTTCTTCTCAAAGGCCGTGTTGATGGTCTGGATGACGAAGGTATTGCTTCCGTTGGCCCCGCCGGTCATGATATAGGGGATCTCAAACACGCTGATAGCGCCGTTGATGGCCAGCAGCAGATTGAGCTCGATGATTCTTCGGATACTGGGCCAGATGATGTAGCGGAATTGGTGCCAGCGGTTGGCCCCGTCGATCTCCGCCGCCTCATAAAGCTCGCCGGGGACAGACTGGATGGTGCCCAGAAATATGATGAAATTGAACCCCATGTACCGCCATACCGAGGTGGCCGCCAGGGAGAAATTGATGATCTGGGGATTGCCGATCCATTTATGGATCCAGGACCCCAGCCCCAGCATCTGCAGAAACATGTCCAGGGTGCCGTCCACCTTGAAAAAATGCTTAAATATAAATCCGATGGCGACGCCGTTGATCAGATAGGGAAAAAACAGCATCCCCTTGAAAAACCCTTTTCCCGGCAGCTTGAAGTTCAAAACAGTGGCGAAATACAGCGCGATAGCGAGCTGCACGAAGGACGCGCCGAAATAATACAGGCTGACCTTAAATACCGAGAAATAGGTCGGATCGGTAAATATCTTTATATAGTTATCCCATCCAACATTTTCGATGTTTTTGCTGAGCCCGTTCCAATCGGTGAAGCTGTAGTAAAACATCCGGACAAGGGGCAAAAATGAAAATATGACGAGCATAGCGACCGGTATCATGATGAATGTGATGATGATGATGGTTCTCTGCTTTTTGTAGTCCAGTGAATAGCGGTGCATGGTACCTCCCCCCTCAGTAATCACTGAATTATTCTTGATACCCGCTTATTCTTGCCTGGCGAAAAACCTCCTTGCGGTATGGCCCGCCAAACAGGGCGTACCGTCGGCAATCCGCGTATCAGACGTAATCAGTGGTTACCGGTGATCGCGCAAAGGAAAGAGCGCGCTCTTTCCTTTGCGTTCACCGATTTATCCGTTACCAGGCCGGTCGATCAATAGGATTTGTCCGCCACGCCCAGTTCGTCGCGGGCGGCGGCCCACTGCGCGTTGAGGTCACTAAATATCTCGTCCAGGGTCTCATCGGTGTTGCCGAGGGCCGCGTCGATGATCCGCCACTTGAAGTCCTTGGCCCAGTAGTTGACGGAGGCCTGATCCACGGCGTCGAGCACGCCGCTCTCCTGGGCGGGATTGTCGGAGATGTACTTCACACCCAGCGCTTCAAAGCTGTCCAGCACGGCGGGGAACTCGTCGCCCACCACCGGGGAGATGGCCATCTGGCTCTGGGCAAAACCGGATTCATTGAGGAACCAGTCTATGAACATACGAGCTTCTTCCGGATGCTCACTGTTGGCCGCGATGCAGAGCCTGCGGTCGCCTCCGGCCTTGGCGTAGACGGTGCCGTCGGGCTGGGTATATGGGAAGGGCATGTAGCCGATGTCGTCGGGATTGTCCCCGGCTTCCATCATCTGTACGATCGCCCAGGAGCCCAGGGCCATGACGCCGATCTCGCCCCGGTTCATCATGCCTTTGGAGCCTTCCCAGTCGGTGGTGTAGGGGTCTTCCTCACAGAGCCCGTTGGCGCATATATCATACATAAGCTTGTAGATCACATAGTCGGGCCTGCCTTGGGCGAAGGGATCGTCTATGTAGGGCAGTATATTGTTGATGTAGTCGGGATCACCCGCCACGCAGGTCCGATAGTCGTTCCACTGTGTCATGGTCCACTCTGCGGCGTAGTTGGTGTAGAAGGGATTCGGGCAGTCGGTGTTGTCCTTGATCATCTGCAGGGCTTCCAGGAATTCATCGGGCGTAGCCGGCACGCCCTCGACTCCGGCGGCTTCGAAAACGGCCTTATTGTACACCATTCCCATGGCATTGACCATCATGGGGATGCCGTAGGAGATGCCGTCCTTTTCCAGTTCGTTGGGGAACATGTAGGTCTCACTGAGTTCATCCACCGTGCCCAACGGCAGGTAGAATGTAGGGTAATCCGCGACCTCCACCCCGTCCACATTGCTCAGCACGTCGCCGTAGTCGCCGGCGTTCATCATGACCCGCAGATCGGTGTCATAGTCGGTATAGGCCTGCCACTCCAGGGTGATCCCGGGATACTTGGCCTCAAAGGCGGCGTCGTATTCGGCGAACAGATTGTCGACATAATTGGTGAAGTGGGTGATGACGGTCAGCGTGCATTCCTCATAGGCCGGTTCCTCCGCCTCTTCGGCCTCTTCGGTTTCCTCTTCCACCGGCGCGGCGCTCTCCATGGCGTCCCCTTCACTCTCTCCCTCGGTCGCTTTCGGCGCGCAGCCCGCGAAAGCGAAGCACAGCAGTGCCGCCGCCAAGAACAAAGCAACAAATTTGGACTTCATAGTTTTCCTCCCCTTAATTTTGATATGAACCTAGACTGCTGCCTTGTCTTATTAGGTTAAATTTACTTTATCGTCTAAGTTACATGTTTATTATAAATACCCCGTATCGCCTTGTCAATACTTGATTCCCGGCAAACCCGGCCATATGGGCAGATATTTTACTGCAGGAGCCCTCTTCGGTACATACGACGGTGGCGCCTCTATCCCCTTTATACAAAAAATAAACAAACGATTGAAGTCAAGGTAGTATGTATACGATATCATGTATAGTAGGATCAGTCTGGATAAGTCAGGGATAGGATACATCAATATGATGGCCGGGCCAAATACGCCGGGCGCACACGGTTCAGGCTTGTCCTCTTCCTATGGTAATGAGGGTATCAGTTAAGTAAGGAACATGGGGTGGGGCCGGCTTCGCTCTTGCCACCGCCATGGAGGCAAAGGGGACCTGCCCCCATGTACCATTCGAGGCGGGTATAGAAATTCACGCGAAGCCCCGGCTGCACCCCCAAAAGCCGGGTAAAGGCTCATTCAAGCTTGACGGCGGGTCCGCAGCCCTGTACCGTTATGGAAGACGACATGTGGATGGCGCCGGCAGCCGATTCTTACAAAAGTAGATTCTGTTTATTTCATTCTATTTGCTGTGTTTCTTTTTCTCCCCAATACGTTTATCATGCGGATATACGGCAGATACTTCACAGCCATGCGGGGCTGCTTGGATATCCGCCCATGAGGAGGTTTTGAAACAAACATCGTTCAAAATCTTTACGTAACGCTTTGCGGACACCGCAAAAAGTATATGATTATTAAGCATGCGTCCCGCGAATAAAAAATAAAAAAGCCCCGGTATCATCGGTAAATCAACATTATCAAGAGTTAATGGACCCCGTTCATGACCGCATTTTATAACCTCAAAAACAATAAAACATACCGCAGCATAACCGCAACGCGCGTTTCAGTTGACGGTCTTTGGCAGGTATCAAAAAAGGCCACCCGCCGGGTGGCCTTAAACTGACGATCTTATATACTATATGGACTTCACTGTATCCCGGTAAATCATCCTGCCCTTGATCAGCACCCGCCCATACACACTGTCGGGGTTCTTGATCTTCTTGGCGATCACCTGGTAGGCCGTCTTACTCATCTCGTACACATTGACCTCCACCGTGGTGATCTGAGGGTCGGATATGGTGCTATATATATCATTATCAAACCCCACCACCGATATATCGCCGGGCACGTCGTAACCCTTCTCCTGGAGCTGCTTGATCAGGGCGAAGGCCACCTTGTCGCAGTTGCAGACGAAGGCCGTGGGCATGTCCTCCGGCAGTTCGAGATCGATGGGGTACCCCTCCTCGTCCCGGTCGCTGACGATATAGTCCAGCCGCAGGGGCAGCCTGTGCTCCAACAGGGAGCGCATATACCCGAGCATCCGGTCCTGAATGGAGCTGGTGGCGTACATATTGCCGATGAAGGCGATCTTTTTGTGGCCGTTGGCGATGACATAATTGGTGAGTTCGTAGGAGCTGTAGAAATTATCGGTGGTGATGGTGTCGATATTCTCATGCTCGTCGTAGAAGTCAAGGAACACGATGGGGATGTCAATATTCTGCAGAAGCTCGATATAGGGCTTGTTGACCTGCCCCAATATGATGAGCCCGTCGACCTTGCGGTCCAGGTATACCCGGGGCTGCCGCAGTTCGTTTTCATCCTCGGCGCTCAATACGTGGAGGATGCCGTAATACCCGTGCCCCTCCAGGACCGTGGTCATCTGCTGGTAAAACCGCAGGTAGAAGGAATCCTGCCCCGTATATCGTTCGGCGATGATGACTCCGATATTATAGGAAAGGCCCTCCTTCATGGACTTGGCCACGGTGTTGATCCTATACCCCATCTCGTCGGCCATCCGCTTGATGCGTTCCTTCAGCTCGTCGCTGACGCCCTCTTTATCGTTGAGGGCTTTGGAGACCGTCACGGTGCTGACGTCCATCTTATCGGCAATATCCTTCATCGTTATGCTTCGTTTCATCCTGCACCACCTTTATCCGTCTACCCGATGATTTTATTACATTATACAGAATGTAGCAAGTTTTGATTCTTTTCGATCAGTTGTCCCCGCTGGACGGCGCAGTCCAGGGACCGGTACGCATCCGCCGGCGTATGAAAGGTATAATCGACCAGCCTCTCCACTGTGGTGGCCGCTACGTACAGGCGGGTATCGCTGGCGGCGTAGTAGATATAGACCTCGCCCGCATCGTTCGCCACGGCGCCATTGCAGAACACCACGTTGCCCACATCCCCCACCCGCTCCCGGTCAAGGGGCGCCAGGAAATGCCCGCCGGGCTTGGCGATCACCCGCCAGGGCTCCATAAGATCGGTGGCGAACACGTACAATACATACCGAAGCCCGGCCGCCGTTTCCCGGACCCCGTGGGCGATATGGATCCAGCCCTTCTCTGTCTTTATGGGCGCGGGGCCCTGGCCGTTTTTCAGCTCGTAGACAGTATGGTACCGTCTCCCGTCGATGATCCGCTCATGTCCGATGACGGGCCGCTCGATGTCGGGGCACAGCCCGAAGGCGATGCCGCCCCCCTGGCCGGTGCTGATAAACCCGTCCTGGGGCCGCGTATAGAAAGCGTACTGGCCGTCCACATACTCCGGGTGCAGCACCACATTGCGCTGCTGGGCGGAGGGGGTCGCGATATCGGGGAGCCGCTCCCAGTACTTAAGATCCCTGGTCCGTACGATCCCCGCCTGGGCCACGGCGCTGACGGTATCCCCCGGCTTTGCCGCCGGGTCCCGCCGTTCTGAGCAATACACCCCGTAGATCCACCCGTCCTCATGGGCGGTGAGCCGCATATCGTATACGTCGGTCTCCTCGGGGCAGGTATCCTCCCATACGACAGGTTTGCCGACGAAGGCAAACCCGTCCACCGGGCTTGCGCTCCTGGCCATTGCGAAGACCGACTTGCGGTCCGACCCCTCCATCCGTACCATCAAATAGTATGCCCCTTCGTGGTATATGGCCCCCGCGTTGAATGTGGCGTTGACCCCTAGACGCTCCATAAAATAGGGATTGTCCGCCCGGCTGAGGTCGTACCGCCAGGGTATGGGCACGTGCTCCCGGGTGAGCACCGGATACCGGTACCGCTCGTAGATGCCGTTGTAGAAATCGGAGCGAATCCTGTTTTTCCTCTTTAGCAGCTTGTCCTGCTCTGATTTGAGCGCACGGTACTTTTTATGAATGGTCATAGCCCCATCCTCTCTATGAATACCAGATAAAACCGTCCATTGTGATAGGCTGTCTTCCACGGCGTCACGATGTCCTCGCGGCTGGGGGCCCCCTCGGGGCTTACCGACCAGTACCATTCCCCGCCGGGCCGCGGGTCTATGAGTGTGCCGGTGACGCAGCCCCAGAGCCTCTCAGTGATATCTCCATACCGGGTATCCCCTGTCATTTGGTACAGGTTCAGAAACCCCACCATCGCCTCAGCCTGGGGCCACCAGACCATCGTTCGGTCGAGTTCCCCTTCCACCCATTCGTTCCACAGGTATCCCGTCGCATCCAGGCCGGTATCAGCCACGGCGTCTCCCACGTCCCGGATGATCGCCAGGATCGCCGGATCCTCATATCCCGCTGTGAAAACGGCGTCGTGGATGAGCCAGGTGGCCTCGATATCGTGGCCGAATGAGCGCATGTCCAGCGCCGAATGCCACCCCTTGTCGAAGTACACGTCGAAGCGCCTTTCACGGGGATCGTATATCCTGTGCTGAAAATCGGAGATCAGAGATGTAAGGCGTTTATTCACGATGACGTCCGGCCACGCCTTGTACAGATTGGTATAGGCCTCCAACAGGTGCAGGTAGGTATTCATGGTGACGGGGGCGATGATTCCATTTTCGCTGAGCTCTATGTTGTCCTTGGGTATCCAGTCCCGGGAGTATTCCTCCCCGTAGGTCCCATGCTCCCTGTCATAGCCGCTGCTTTCCACCAGTTCGAATATGTCTTTTGCGAGCCGAAGCGCCTCGGCATTCCCCGTGGCCCTGTGGTATTCGGACAGGCCGTATATGGCGAAGGCCTGGACGTACACGTGCTTGCGTGTATCCAGGGGCGCGCCACGGTGATCGGCCATCCAGTAGATTCCGCCGTGTTCTCTATCAATCAGGTGGTCCCTCAGAAACCGGTACTGATGGTCCGCATTGGCTCTGGCGGACTCCCGTCCCAATATCCGGCAGGCCGCGGAATAGAACCACAGCATCCGTGCTGCGGCGATCCCGCCCTTGGGGGCGTCCTTAATCACTTCCAGATCACAGGTGACCCGTCCGTAAAATCCACCGTATTCTTCATCCCTCAGCCGGTCCCAAAACGGTATGACCGCTTTCTCCAGGTTATCGCGGATATGCGGGTATAATGTCATCGTCAGTCTCCTATCGGACACGTATATAGTATGTATCGGTAGAACTGATTAATATTATAACCTAATCGATTACCTATAACAAGCCTATTTATTTTACTTAAACAAAGAATCAAAATTAATAAGTGCAATATCTTCGTATCTACATCATTTCTCAAAGGCTTAGAAAGCTCGGGGCATCGAGCAATATTACGCTGTTTATCATTGGGATAAACCATACGGAAGATTAGAATAATAATCACATGAACCATTCATTTTGGACAAATACGATCTGGTATGTGGGACTCTTTTCCACCAGCGTGATGGAGTTAGCGATCATTTTTTCAAAAACCCATGATTGGAAAAAAATCTTTGCGTTCTTTTTCGCCGTGCTCGGTTTTGCGTATTGGCTGGAGGCAGTTTTGGTACTGATCTTAAATGCGTATACATATTATCCTATGATCACTCCAGGTGACAGGTTTTTCGACACAGTGCTGGGCAATATATTTTCCCAGGTTTCCGTATCATCCAGCGCCGTTTTGGTCTGCGTGATGGGGCTGTCAAACTGGTGGTTGTTTGGAATTTCCGTTGTGTATTTTTTTATCGGCATATTGTTTTCAGGGCTTGGCCTATACGAATATCACTGGTATCGGTCGGTCTATACCATCGCCGGTTTTCTCATATTCGGCAGAGTCGTGCAATACTGGTTCCGCGCAATACTCAATTATCCATCAAAAAAGATATTTAGTACTACTCTTTTTTTGAGCGTATTTGGACTTACGAGCAATCTTCTCAATACATCCCTCAAATTACTGAATATCCGCATCTTTCGATCCGGACTCTTTCCACTGGACCCTTCGAGAGACCATACTGCGACAGCTCTGATCTACGGCCCCGTACTCACCGTGATCTCGATCGCATTATATAAATGGAAAACACATTGGATTATGAAAGGATTCATCTTTCTGCTCCTGCTCATGTGTCAATACGGGCTGGTTTATTCGGGTGTAATGATCATTAAACAAGGATGGTTGATATTCGTGTTGTTTCTGGATCTAATCGGATACTATGGCTGGACAATCGTGATGGATAGATCCCTCACCTCCTAAAAAAAATCCAATTCACATTTACATGCGAATTGGATTTTATAATCATTCACAACTGTCAGCACCCCGTGACTTGTAAAACGTTATCTTCTTCTCGATCTTTTTGAGATGGCGCTGCATCTCGTCGATCTTGGAGATAACGATCTCCTTATGCCGCTCCAGGATGGCCAGCCGTTCCGGGAGATTTTCCTCGGGGTTGTCCGCCCGGCTCAACAGCACGATCCGCTTCACGTCACTGAGGGGCATCCCCGTATCCCGGAAACAGCACACCAACTCCAGCCACTGCATATCGCTGTCGGTATAGCACCGGTTGCCGTGATCGTCCCGGGTGACGGGGGGGATAATCCCCTCTTTCTCATAATACCGCAGGGCGTGCCGGCTGATCCCCAGCCGCGATGCGGCTTCCTGTATGCTGATACCCATGCTTCACCTACTTGTAGGCGTTTTCGTAAATGGAAGCGGCCTCACTGAGAGACAGCCGGTAGGGGTCAAACTCGAAAAGCCCGCCCATGGTGTCCATGGCGTTTTGGGCGTATTTCGTAAAGTCCCGGTCGATGCCGAAATCCGACATCTTCAATTCCCTGACCCCACAGTCCTCCTGCAGCTTGATTAGGGCGTCCACAAAGTCCTGGGGTCGGTCGGCGTCCTTCTTCCCCAAGGCCCGGGCCATGTCGATCATCCGCTGGGGCGCCTTATCCGCAAAGAAACTATAATAGGCCTCGGAGATCATGATGAGTCCCGCCCCGTGGGGGAGCTCGGGATGAAAGCCGCTCAGCGCGTGCTCCAAGGAGTGCTCGGAGATACAGCTGGATGTGGACTCCACCAGCCCGGACAGGGTGTTGGCAAGCGCCACGTCCGCCCTCGCATCTTCATCATTGCCGTCTTTGACAGCCTTTGCAAGGGATCTGCCGATGAGCTCGATGCTCTTCAGGGCGAATACGTCGCTAATGGGGGTGGCGATGGTGGCGAGATACCCCTCCGTGGCGTGAAAGAGCGCGTCAAACCCCTGGTAGGCCGTGAGACGCGGCGGCACACTCGCCATCAGATCGGGGTCCACTACGGACAGCGTGGGGAACGTGTCCTCGTTGCCGAAGCCGATCTTCTCATGGGTGTCTTCCTTGGTCACCACCGTCCAGGGGTCGGCCTCGGTGCCGGTGCCGGCGGTGGTGGTGATGGCCACGATGGGCAGGGGCTTGTTGGGGACAGGCTGTCCCTTGCCGCTGCCGCCGAACAGATAGTCCCAATAGTCCCCCTCATTGACGGCCATGACGGCAATGGCCTTGGCGGCGTCGATGCTGCTGCCGCCCCCGAGACCCACGACGAAGTCACAGCCCTGCTCCCTTGCAAGGGCCGCTCCTTCCATGACATTTTCACGGGTGGGGTTGGGCTGGACACCGGCGTACACCGCCGACTCCACCCCGTTTTTTAAAAGCAGGTCCCGGACCCTTTGCAGGTATCCCATCCGCTTCATGCTGCCCCCGGCTGATATGACGATCAACGCCTTGCTTCCGGGGAGCTTGGTTTCGGCCAAATTGTCCAATGCCCCTTTGCCAAAAAGTATCTTGGCGGGCATGTAATAGGTGAAGTCCATACTCATTCTGTTTTCGCCTCTCTTCCAATGATATTACCATTCTATCATAACCATTAGAGTTAACTCTAAGTCAAGGGTATATCCGGAATTTTATCCACTCACGCAAAAAAATGCCCCTTTTTCCCGGGGCGTTCTTGCTGACAGCGGGCTTATTCCGACCGCTGGCGTCCGGTCCTATCGATCCGGTAGTGATCCTTGTAGATCAGATCAGGTATGGTGACAAAATTGTATCCCTGGTCAGAAAGCTCCTTCAGTATGGATGGGAGTGCCTCCGCCGTATGGGCCCCCTCATTGTGCATGAGGACGATGGAGCCCGGCCTGACCCCGCTCAGCACCCGGTCCTCGATCTCAGAGGCGGGTATCCCCTTCCAGTCCCAGGAGTCCACATCCCACTGGATGGAATAGTACCCCTCTTCGGCGCACACGCGGAGCATCTCATCGTCGTAGTCCCCGTACGGGGGCCTAAAGACCATTGTCGAGGGCCTGTTCACCAGCCCATCGATCTTGTCCTGGCAGGTATTTAGTTCATCTGCTACCTCGTCGTCGCTTAGCTCGCTCATATGGGAATGGTTTTCAGAGTGATTGCCTATGGCGTGCCCCCGCTCCGCGATCTCCTTCACCAGGTCGGGATGCTCGTCCACCCAAAACCCCACCAGGAAGAATGTCGCCTTTGCGCCGTATTCGTCCAGGGTGTCCAATAATTCCTCGGTGTATGTCGCCCCCCAGGAGGCGTCGAAGGACAGCGCCGCCACCTTATCCTCCCGCTCAACCGAGTAAATGGGCAGCGTGTCCGCCTGTACCGGACCGGCTGTGGCCCGTGGGGTCGGTGATACCACGGGGGCCGGTGTGGGGGACGGCGTGGGCATGGGCGTCGATGACGGTTCCGGTGTCTGTGTGGGAGCCGGCGACATGCCGGGGAAGGCGGAAGCCTCCGGCGACGGGCTTATCCCCGCAGTGGACGCGGGGCTGTCCATGCCAGGCCTATCCACGACCTCGATATACCGGCAGCCCGTCAAATATAAGAGGCAGCACAGCGCCGCCATAATGATTAGCCATCTTTTTTGCAAGAGAAAACTCCCTCCCTAGTATCCGGATCGTACCCTATCCATTATATCAGGGGGCAGGGCATCTATACATGCATAAATATATAGCTATATAGGCAAAGTCTCCATGCAGTGCCAGGGCGTAGATACAAAAAAGGACCGCCCGGCGGGCGGTCCTTTTGGGGGACGCGTCTTCAGCTTTTCCATGCTCCGTGGACATTGCAGTACTCCCTGGCGTAGGTCACGTCGGCCTTCTTCACCGGGAATAGGGCCTGGGGTTCCATCCCCGGCTTCAGTTCGGCGCGGTACACCTTGTCCTCTGTCAGCACCTCGATGAACTGGATATAGTGCTCTTCCAACATGGGATGGGGCACACTGCCCACCTTGACCAACAGGCCTTCGGCTGTCTCCTCCATGACGGGCACGTGCTTCTCCACCGCCGCGTCCTGGGTCTGCTCATCCAATTTTTCCATGGGTTCCCCGCAGCATACCAATGTAGGGGCTCCCGCGGTGACGACCTCTACGACCTGTCCGCACTCTTTACAATGATACAATTCTCTTAACTGGGTCATTTCGCATTACCTCCTTCGAATAAACTCTATTTCAATACGCTATCTTAATGATAACACATATCAATTGGCATGAAACAAAATCAAAATATTGTTAACGCATAATTAACATAAGCGATGACCTCCCCCATCTCAAACGCACCGCATATGATATTCTGAAACATTTTAAGGAGGAATATGACATGCAGGATTACTATTTTCACGGTGATACAGGCTGCCTGCCGCCCTATTGGCAATACGGAATGGGACAGGGACCCGTACCGATTCCGGATATGCCCTACACCTACCCCTACAATCTCCCAGCGGCCCTGCTCTTGATCCGGGAATCGGTGGCCAGCGAGCGGAAGGATGAGATGTTTTACCAGTACTTGCTGGATACCGCTCCCGATCGGGACAAAGAGATCATCCGCAGTATCAGGGACGATGAGCGGAAGCATTTTTCGCTTTTTCGGGGTATTTACACAGAGATAACAGGGCAGATGCTCCCCCCTCCGGCAGAAGTGTCCTTTACACCTCCGGATAGCTACTGTGACGGGCTCAGGCAGGCTCTTTTCGGTGAACTGGGGGCGGTGGAAAAGTACCGCAGAATCCTCTTTGCTATGGAGGCGCGCCCACAGGTCAATAAACTCATCGAGATCATCACAGACGAGCAGAAGCACGCGGATAAATGGAACTATCTATTCTCACTCAATGAATGTTACGAACAGTACGAAGAAGAAGATTAAGACTAATGCAAAAGGCGGTTCGACCGAACCGCCTTTGCCATCTAAACCCTTTTTACTTGTGCTTGCCCAGAAAGCAGACCCCCAGGGTATCCGGGCCCGCGTGGGCGCCGATGACGGGACCGATGTACTGGAGGAAGACCTCTTTGAATTTCACCCGTTCCTCGATCAACTCTTTGATCCTGACAGCGTCCGCCTCGCAGTCGGCATGGAGCAGGATCAGCGCGTTCTCCTCCGGATTGATCGCGTTTTCCACCGCCCGGTCAACCAATGCCCGAATGGCTTTACTGCGGCCCCGGACCTTGTCCACCGGTTTCAGATATCCCTCGTCATCCACGAAGATGATAGGCTTGACCTGAAGCATGGTGCCAATGGCGGCGGTGGAGGCCGGGAGCCGTCCGCCCCGTTTCAGGTGATTGAGGTCGTCGACGGTGAAGCAACTGTTGGCACGGGGGATATTCTCCTCTATCCATGCCAATACCTCGTCCAGGGAGGCGCCGTCCCGCTGCAACTTCAGCGCGCCGTATACCAGCAGGGCCATGCCCCCGGAGATGTTCTTGGTATCCACGGTGACGATCCGCCTGTCGGGATAGTCCCCCTCGATCTGCGCCTTGGCGGTCTGTACAAAATCAAAGGCGCTGGAGAGCTTGGAGGAAAAGGACAGGAACAATACATCCTTGCCGTTTTCCAGTGTGGGCCGCCACATATCCACATAGAACTGGGGCGGGTAGGTCTGGGTGGTGGGCATGCTCCCGGACCGCATGGCCGCGAAGAACGCCGGGAAATCGGTATCCTCCCCCAGGTCGTAGGCGTATTCCTCTCCGTCCAGTGTATAGGGCATGCGCACAAAGGGAACGTCAAATTCCTTGGCAATCGACAGAGGAAGTTCGCTGTCGGAATCGGTCATGATCACGTAATCCGCCATTATATACACCCCTTTTGTTATAAAATAATGGATAATGCCAGTACCAGTATAATACGAAAGTGCGCCTGAGAACAAGCGCACCTTTCATTTATATCCTACTATTATATATTACATAAGATAGGGTTACCCGTATATTTTTCGATGCGCGTCCATAAACCGGGCGCGTTTTCCTATCACGCGTCCGGTACCGGGACACAGGCGATGGTGCCAGTAAGAGGCCCTTTCCTCCCTGTCCGCGTCATACTCGATCTCCAGCTCCCAGTCGGTATGCCCCAGGTAGTGGCTCCGGTCCAGTGTCACGTCCACCCCCGGCTCCACCTCGTAGACCCGCCGTTCGGTGACGAGGCACCCCAGCAGACACGCTGTGGGCAGATCCCGTATCCGCTGATGGTCAAAGAACTCTCCCGGATCGATTTCCCGGGGCAGCGCGGCCATATCCGCTTCCAACTCCGTACGGACATTGGCTCCATCTCCGCCGCCGTGCCCCGCGTCAAACTTGCACTGGCAGACCAGCCCCTTCTCCGACTGCCTGACCCGCAGGGTCATATCCTCCCGGTGCAGGTCATAGTCCTCCGTATCATAATAATAATTGATCTGGACAAAGCCGGGGGAAGCGCTTTCGTCATCCATCCAGTCACGGATTCCGCGGTACTCCTCCCGGGTAACCATGCGCTTGTACTCCATCTCCTCCACGGCGGTACCTCCTCCCTTAGTCTCACTCATACATGCAGACCATATTCCGCCCGTTTTGCTTGGCGAGGTACAGCGCCTTGTCGGCTTTCCGCAGTATCTGGTCAGAGGATTCCTCCTCCATGATATAGCAGATGCCGATGGAAAGCGTGATGGAAAGGAGCCGATCCCCCACCGCCTGGTGATTTTTAGCTATTTCAGATCGAAACCGCTCCATGATGGAGTAGGCGTTGGGTCCGCAGCTATTGAGTATCACGATGAATTCATCCCCGCCGTAACGGCCAACTTTGTCGGTATCCCGCAGCGTACTGGTGAGCATCTTGCCGGCGAACTGGATCATCCTGTCCCCGGTCTGGTGGCCGTATTCGTCATTGACTTTCTTGAAATTGTCGATATCCAGCATGGCCACCGCGAAAGGCGGTCTTTCCTTGTCCAGATGGGATACCATATAGTCCCGGTTGTACAGGCCGGTGAGTCCGTCTGTGACAGCCTTCCGGTAAAAATGAAACCGGCGCGAACTCTCCTGCTGGATCATTTCATTTTTGCTGCGTATATCCAGATTGGTCATCATCATCAGCATAATGACATAGATCACTATATAGGGGAATATTGAACCCGATATATACCCGGGAGAGAGGTACAATACGAGTATATTGTATAGGGAAACCAGGAAAAACAGCATCACCCCATAGAAAAATATCCTGGACTCCTCCTTGATTTGGTAACAGGGTATGATAACCCCCAGCCACACAGCCAAAGTCACGGGTATCAGCGCCATAGAGATCTGATACCATCGATTGAACGCCAGCGTGTCACCCGTAACAATGATCCCGGTAAGGATGATTCCCAAGGGGATAGCGCTCATGATTATGGGCAGTTTCTTATAAAAGAGCTTTGATATGGTAACGGATGCCGCGGCCACCGACAGGAACAGCGCGCCTATGATGATCTTCTTGAAAGCCAGATAGGATACCGGCAGATGGGCGATGTGGGTATAGTCCAGGGCATAGACGATGAGCGCGACCAGAGAAACAGCCATGAACGTGAACGAAGAATGCCGGCGCTGGTTCAGAAGGATCATGAAAATGATCATGATGAACCCGCAGAAAGCCATACCGATGCTGATATACGTCAACGTGCCGGTGACCAGTGTGATGCCGCCGAGCATCCTGAGAGCGGAATTCTCATCGGTAATCATAATCATGCCGTCTATACCGGCATCATACTCGTGGCGTATTTCCAGGGTCAGCGTATTCTCCGGCTGCAGCAGCTTTTGATCGATAGGGAATACAAACGCCGTGTTCCATATATTGGATCTCCCGTGGACCGGATCCCCCATAGAGCCGATCAGATGATCGTTAAAATAGACATGGGCCCCCTGGCCGTTCAACCGATTGACGAGCAGGCAGGGTTCTCCATCGATCACATCCAACTCATCCGCCGTGACATTCGCGGCATACCGGCCCGTGATTGGATCACCCGACTTCAGCATATGGGACTCAAGGGTATAGTCGCCGTCGATGAATTCTTTCCCGCTTATCGTCACCCCCGGCACGGCATCGTGGAAATACCCGAGGAGCAGCATGTCAAGGACAAAGGGCAGCAGGCAGACACCCAGCATAATCCACAGCAGTGTCTTGGAGGTAAAGCGCATGATTCATCTCCTTATTTATTACGTCAGTTTAATATATACCAGATATTTCAACTCGAAACAACTTTATTCGATCAATCAATGGAGTCGCCGCCCTAGGATATATGTGTCTCTTCCATTGACGCAGAACGGTTCGGCATCTGCATTGGCGATGTATATTAATACACAAAAAGAACGCCTATGTAACAAACCATAGGCGTTCACCCCTTTAATTACACAAAATACCGCAAATGCTACGCGATTCTATGAATACAGATTTGACAGACCCGGTACAGGCATCCCCCGATAAAAGCGATGAGCAGAAAGGGCATCAGAAAAAGCTTGAAATAATTGAGCACAAAGATACCTATTCGTTTCATGTGTTCCCCCGATATTATGAATGCAGCGAGGGGAATCCCGTATCCCGCGCCGCCGCCACGTCCAGTCCCGCGTTGTAGTAGAGACCGCCGTGTTCCATCTGCAGGGCGGCGAGCTCAGACTGGAACTTCTCCATCATATCATAAAGCAGCCGGTCGAGCTCCATCAGCTTGCTCCGGATACCGTCCTCACGGCGCGCCCATATCTCCTGCTGGCGCTTGGCCCGCTTGGCGGCTTCCTCCGCCTTTTGATTGCTCCGCTCTATGATCAGCCGGCCCTTTTCCTCCGCCATCATGATCGCCTGGGTAATGCAGTCCTCTTTCTTCCGGTATTCATCCAGGGCCATGCGCAGTTCCTCGATCTGTCTCCGGGTTTCCCGGGAGGTATCGTTCAGTTCCACGATCCTGTCCCGCTTCAAACCCAGTTCCTTTTCGTACTCCGCCTTCAGTTCTTTGATATAGCGGTCGACCTGCCGCTTGCGGTATCCCATCAGTTCGGTGCCAAAACGTCTCATATTCGCTCCCCCGTTCCTTAGCTTGTCCCAAGCGTATCATACGGCAGGGGGAAAACTTGTATAAACACGCTGTCGATTGACCTTTTTTTGTCGAATAATTGACAGAGGTATCGAAGATAAGAGCCCGCGCAGGCGGGCTCCCGTTTATTCCTCTCTGTCTTGTGGTTCAACATCCCCCGTCGCCTCCGGCTCCGTCTTCGCCTCGGCCTCGGCGGCGACAGGCTCCTTCTTTTTCCGGTGGCGCAAGATCAAAAACACGACACCCGCGATCATCATCACGATGCTGATGACTTGGTTGATCCGAAAGCCCGCTACCATGAGGCTGTCCGTCCGAAGTCCCTCCACCACCGCGCGGCCCAGGGAGTACAGCACGATATAGGACGCGAACACATCACCGGGACGGCGTTTCTTTGCCTTAAAAATCAGCAGCAGGATCACGAAGACCAGCAGATTCCACATAGATTCATAGAAGAACGTGGCCATATGCCAGTGGATCCCGTATTCCGCGCCTTTGCACAGTGGATCGGTGCATTTGGCGAGGTTGTCGATCCAGACGGCCGCGGGAAACCACTGCCAGTCGGGATTGATGACGGCGTATCCGAAGGCCTCCTGGTTGATAAAATTGCCCCATCTGCCGATGGCTTGGCCCAAAATAAGGCTGGGAGCCGCGATATCCGCCAGATCCCAAAAGGGTATCTTACGCCATTTATAGAAAATCCAAGCGCCCAGGGCGCCGCCGATCACACCGCCGAAGATAGCCAGTCCCCCCTGCCATACGTAGAGCATGGAGATGGGGTTTTGAAAATACGGGTTGACGCCGTTGGGGTCCTTGTAGGTCAATACATAGAAAAGACGGGCGCCTATGATAGCCAATGGGATCGCCAGCAGGCAGAAATCCACGATATGATCGGGATTGTATCCCAGCTTTTTTGCCCTGCGCATCGCCATCAGTACGCCGATCAACACGCCGGACGCGATCAGGATGCCGTACCAATAGACTTCTTTCCCGAACAAAGTAAAGGCCACCGGATCCGGGAGCCAAGTGGGCCGGGGCATAGACTGCATAGAAATCCCTCCCAAACTACTGATCAAGTATTCTAATGATAATTCATCACAGAAAGTTTGTCAAAAACAAAACCCCCGGCGATGCCGAGGGCTTGTGCTTTACAGGTTCGCTACCTTGTGGTGGTGACACCGCCACCATTGATATTCCGTCCAGTATTGGTCTTGTTTGTGGTACCCGTCGTGTTCCCATACCGTCTGGTTCCATTGGTGGTTCCGTTGGTGATCCCATTGGTGGTTCCATTGGTGGTCCCGGTGTTGGTACCGCCCATTTCCCGCATGATGGCCTGGAATTCATTCTGTGCGTTCATACCATTCTGGCCGGTCCGACCGGTCTGGTTGTTGTTGAGACCCGTCTGCCCGATTCCAAAGGTATTGCCCATGAGGGCAGCGATACGCCTGCTCAGCGTGGGATCGGTGGTGACCAAGACCTGGTTGACATTTAGGTTCTGCCGGTTACACGCCTGGACGACTTCATTTTTTACCGTGTTGGGGTCTGTCGCGGTGTTGTTATTGAGGGACTGCACGCCTGCCAGACAGGTATTACCCAGTATGGCTACGGCCGCGTCCTGGACACCAGGCAGGGATTCCAGATCCCTCGCGACCAACTGCGCAGCCTGTGTGTTCAAACCCGCGTTCCCGAAATTATACAGACCGGTCTGCCCAGCCATGGGCGAGTTCATGCCTGTATTGGGATACGTATTTCTGTATCCAGTCTGTCCAGCCGGATTGGTGACCGCCGGGGAAACACCCGGGGTTACCGCCGGATTGGGCGACGCGTTAGGCTGCGTATTGTATCCGCACCCTGCGACGCCAAGCATCAATGCCAAACAAGTCACGGTGAATAAAGCGATGGTCTTTTTCATCGTTTTTCGCCTCCCAGTTTAGTATCGCTGGTGTGCGGTGGTAATATGAAAGAGAGTTGATTACGGCAAAAAATACATACGGTGACTCGGGTTTACCTTAAATACAAAGATATTCTTCCTCCGGTCAAAAAAACTTTCAAATAAAAAAAAGCACCTTTTATCGACTAAAGCGCAACAAAAAAGCCTCCGTCAGGAGGCTTTGTGATCTGACAGAAATCAGTCTTGATTGAGCAGCCGGATATAGAGATTCATCAGGGCGTTGTCCTCAGCCATTTCGGCCAGGTGATAGGCCATGAAGAGATCCTCGCCCAGGGTGACCATGCCGTGCTTTTCCAACAGGATCACGTCGTTATCGACGGAGGCCTTCCCCACCGCCCGGGCCAGATCGGCGCTGCCCCCCGCGAAGGGAGGCACCAGGGGGATATTCTCCGCCAGATGGTGGCTGTCGGGACTGATGGCGGTCATTGTCTTGCCCGCGTAGGCGAAGGCCGTGGCCGCCGGCGGGTGGGTGTGGACGACACCGAAGGCGTCGGGCCGGTGCCGGTACACCTCCAGGTGCAGAAGTGTCTCGCTGGAGGGTTCACGGGCGCCGAAGAGTACCTGTCCCTCGTAGTCCACCACCACCAGATCGTCTTCTTCGATCTGGGCGAAAGAGCATCCCTTGGGTGTGATGATGATCTTACTGCTCATCCTGAGGCTGACATTGCCCCCGTAGGCACTGACCAGGCCTCTCGTATGCAGGTCGCGGCAGATCTGTATTATCTGTGCGTTGGGCGTAGCTGCTTTTTTCATCTCACACCGCCTTGTGTTTTGTGTCTTTTAGAATACTCCATATGCGCAATCTTCACGCAGAATACCACAAATTCAGAGAAAAATCAATGAAGGGACCGCGTGTTACGCTGATACGCGGATTACGGGTGCGCTTTTGCGAAATGTACCACAGGAAGAATCAGCCGACAAGATGGGTATGCGAAATTTATTGAGCGGTACAAAAACTCTCCGTATGACCGCAGGTTTTAGTGAGAATATACTAATAGTAGAACAAACGAGGAGGCCGTCAAAATGCGGGATAACGAACCCCCGGAAGATATCGAGGATACCACCTTATTCGGCGAATTCATCGCCACCTTCGACGCCTGGACCGGCACCCAGGGCACCCACGACCGTGGACGGGAGCTGGCGGAAAAGGGCAGACCCGTCCTGGAAAACAAAGAGGACAGCCCCGATCACAGGTAACGTTTCCGGCAGTCCTGGGTCAAGGGGCATTCGTCGCACCGGGGGGAGCGTGCGGTGCAGCATTCCTTCCCCAGCGTGACGATGAGGGCGTGGTATTCGTTGAAGAGCGCACTGTCCGCGGGCAGCCGTTTGGTAAAGACCGCCCGCAGCTCATCATAGCCGATATCCGGCGCCACAAGTCCCATCCGGCTCAGTATCCGCCGGGTATAGGCGTCCACCACGAAGGACGGCTTGCCCACGGCGTAGAGCAGGATGCTGTCCGCCGTCTCGGGGCCGATACCGTAGAGGCCGAGGAGTTCTTCACGAAGCTCCTCCATGGGCCGGTCACGTAGGGCGGCCATATCCCTGCCGTACCGGCCGATCAGATGCCCGCAGAAGGACTTAAGCTTTTTCGCCTTCATATTAAAATACAGTGTGGGACGTATGAGGCGCGCCAATTCGTCCGTATTCATGGAGGCGACGGTCTCGGGTGAGAGGGCGCCGATCTCTTTCAACGCGCCGATGGCCTTCTCCACATTGGACCAGGACACGCTCTGGGTCAGTATCGCCCCCACGGCGATCTCGAAGGGTGTCTCCCCCGGCCACCAGTGCCGGGGTCCGTACGTATCGTACAGGCGGTCGTAGACCGCCGTCAGCATCTTTCCGGTGATTTTCATTTGTTCTCCTGCGTACTATTGCTGTTCTATGGTGAAGTAATGTGCCCGCCCCCACACGTCGTACAGCGCCAAGCCTATGGGCAGATCATCCTTCATCTGGGCGGGGATGGACAGTGAACGGGGAAGCTTGGGCTTCTCAGCCGAGCGCATGGCCCATTTCAGCGGGTAGAAGCACTCTCCCTCCACCCGGCCCGCCGCCCAGCCGTCGATAATATCCCAGTCCGCGATACCGGCGGGCAGGTCCCTCTCCGGGCGCTCCCCCGCTTTCAGGGACTCGATATGGACTTTCACTTTCTGGTGCTCACGACTGACAGCGGCCTCACATGCAAAGGGACTTTCCGTATCGTCCCGCAGGGTGTCCTGGAGGCAGACCGTCCCCAGGGAACTCTCCGTCAACCGCCTGCGGACCACCGCCAGGGAATGAGGACTGCGGTCCACCCCCAGCCACCGGCGCTTCAAGCCCTGTGCGGCGGCTAACGTGGTCCCTGACCCCGCGAAGAGATCGGCCACAGCGTCTCCGGGCCGCGAGGATACCGAGATGATGCGCTCCAATAACGCCAGAGGCTTCTGGGTGTCGTACCCGGTACGCTCCGGGTCACGCTGCTGCAGGTGGGAGATATCGTCCCAGACATCACTGGGGTAGACCTTTTCGTCGGCGTAGTAGCGGTACTCCCTGCCCCCGGACCGGATGCTGAAATACACCCGCCCGTGCTCATCCACCTGGCGCTTCATGTGGTTGCGGGGCTCTTCCCCCCGTTCCTGCCCTACGCTCTCGATATCGAAGTAGCAATCGCCGCTCTTGCGGTACAAAAAGATGGTATCGTGCTTGCGGCTGAAGTGGTGGACGCTCCGCCCCCCGCTGCGATAGTGCCAGACGATCTCGTTGACGAAATTATCCTCCCCGAAGATATCATCGAGAAGAAGCCTAAGTTGTGCCGCCGCCCGGTAGTCCACATGCAGGTACAGGCTGCCGCTATCTGTCAGCATCTCATGGGCGGCCCGCAGGACCTTTTCCATGAGGGCGAGGTAGGCGGCCCGGTCGGAGGCCGGGTCATGGTAGGCCGTGTGATTGACCCGGTGGGACTTGTCCCCCCGGTACCCCTTCTCCCCCACCGGCTGGGCAAAAGAAAAGGACTGCCCCGTGTAAAAGGGCGGGTCCATATAGATCAGCTGTATTGTCTCACTGTATGTCTGGGCCAGACGCCCAGCCATTTTCTCCAAATCGGCACGGAGAAAGCTTCCCTCGACGCCGTCGATATGATCGATGAGATTGGCGGCCGCCGGAGGATAGACTTCCTCCCGTATGTTTTTGATGGGCAGGGCACGCATTGTATTACCCCCCTGGTAACCCCTGATACGTATGCCCTTATTGTATCATATTAAGTCAATTATTGTATCATATGAGGTCGATTGCGTCCTTGGGGCACTTCTCCACGCACTGGCCGCAGCCCGTGCATTTCTCCGCTATGACGGTATGGGGTTCCTTCCGCTCCCCCTCTATGGCGTCGAATACGCACGCCTTCTTGCACACGGTACACCCGATGCAGTCATCCGGACGGACCACCGCTTTCTTTCGGTTTTCCAGATCGGCGGCGATCGAGTTGGTCGGGCATTTCTCCGCGCACAGCATGCAGCCGATGCACTTTTCGCTATCGATCACCGGCAGGTTGGTCTTCATTTCGATGGCGTCCACCGGACAGACCTTAGCGCAAAGGGAACAGCCGATGCATCCCACGTCGCAGATCTGCTTGACCGCCTTGCCCTTGGCCTCACTATGGCACAGCACCGTCACCGGCAGGTCCTTGGGGACCATGTCAATGAGGTGTTTGGGGCAGGCGTCGGCGCATTTACTACAGCCCGTGCATTTGTCCTCTTCCACCACGGCCACCCCGTCCTCGTTGACATGGATGGCGTCGAAGGGACAGGCACGCACGCAGGTCCCCAGGCCCAGGCAGCCGTAGGCGCAGGCCTTGGCCCCCTCCTGGAATAGCGACGCGGCGAAGCAGTCCTCGATGCCGTGGTAATTGTATTTATCCTTGGCCAGATCCCGTGTGCCGTGGCAGCGGACCAGGGCCACCTTGGACTCCCCGGCCTCGGCCTCCACACCGAGGATCTCGGCGATCTGTTCCATCAGTACCGGCCCCCCCACCGGGCACAGACTGGGGTCGGCCTCGCCCTTGGCCAGCGCCGCGGCGTATCCCTCACAGCCGGGGTATCCGCAGCCGCCGCAGTTGGCACCGGGCATGAGCGCCTTTAGGGCCTCTTCCTTTTCATCAACCTGTACGGCCAGCTTTTTGGAGGCGATGGCCAATCCCAATCCAAATAATAGTCCCAGTCCGCCCAGGCCAGCTATAGGTATCCATATCTCACTGAACATAATCTGCTGCCTCCTATCCGATCAGGCCCTGGAATCCCAGGAACGCCACCGCCATCAGCCCCGCTACGATCAGGGTGATGGGGAATCCCTGCATGGCCTTGGGCACGTCGGCCCGATCAAGCCGCTCCCGGATCCCGGCCAGCAGTACGATGGCCAATGTGAATCCGATCGCCGCCCCGATGCCGTGGAGCACGGTCTGCAGCAGGTCGTACTCCTCCTGGATGTTCAAAATGGTCACGCCCAGCACCGCGCAGTTGGTGGTGATCAGCGGCAGGTACACCCCCAGCGCCTGATACAGGCCCGGGCTCGCCTTGCGGATCACCATTTCCACCAATTGCACCAGGGACGCGATAACCAGGATAAACGCGATGGTCTGCATATAGTCGATGCCCAATGGTTCCAGGATCGCGTACTGCACGATATAGGTGATCAATGACGCCATGGCCATGACGAAGGTAACGGCCATCCCCATCCCCATGGCGGTGGAGACCTTGCGGCTCACCCCCAGGAAGGGGCATATTCCCAGGAAACGGGACAATACGAAGTTATTGATCAGTATGGCGCCGATGACGATAAACGCGAGTTCTTTGATATAATCCATCTTACGCCTCCCGTTTCTTTCTCATGGAGATCAGGTTGAGTATAAACATCAATAATCCGAGGGTGATGAACGCCCCCGGGGGCAGTATCATGATCACCGCGGGAGAGAAACTGTCGGGCATGATTTGCAGGCCGAATACCGTACCCGCGCCCAATAACTCCCGGACGCTCCCCAGTATGGTCAGCGCCAGGGTGAACCCGAGACCCATGCCAATGCCGTCCAATGCGGCCAATCCCACATTTTGCCGGGAGGCGAATGCCTCCGCCCGCTGGAGGATGATGCAGTTGACGACGATCAACGGAATAAACAGCCCCAAGCTCTTGAAAAGCGCCGGGACAAACGCCTCCATCAGCATCCCCACGATGGTGACGAATGTGGCGATGACGGTGATAAACGCGGGGATCCGCACCTTGTCGGGGATGAACTTCCGCAATAGAGCGATGACGATATTAGAACTAAGCAGCACGAATGTGGTCGCAAGCCCCATGCCGATGCCGTTTATGGCCGCGGTGGTCACCGCCAGTGTCGGACACATCCCCAGCACCAGCTTAAAGACGGGGTTTTCATCCAGTATGCCGTTTTTCAGTACCTGCAGTGGCTTCATTGTCCGTCACTTCCTTCCGTCAGGCTGGCCGCGAACTCGGCTGCGTTGTTGATAGCCCCGGTTACCGCCCTCGACGTGATGGTGGCGCCGGTGATGGCCTGTATCTCTGTCTCCCCCGGACTGCCGCTTTTCACGACCGTCAGGGGCGCCGTCTTGCCTTTGTATTGATCGATGAAGGCGGGCTTGGCCGCCTCGGCCCCCAGCCCGGGGGTCTCATTGTGGCTTAACAGCGACGCGCCCGTGAATGCGCCGTCCACGCCGATCCCCACCATGACGTTGACAGGTCCGCCGAATCCCTTCTGGCTGGCGGTGACGGCATAGCCGACGAGGGTATCGCCCGCGTAGCCCGCGCTGGCCTCCACGATCCGGTCCGACCATTCATCGGAGACCTCGACGAATTCAAACGTGTCGGCCTCGGGCAGCACCTGGGCCATGGCCTGTTCCTTGGCGACCTGTTTCTGCTCCGCGATGGGTCCTTTGGTGATAAAATTGGTAAATCCCAGGGCCGCCGCCGCCAGGATGGCGATCAGCGTCAGCCTGAGTCCTATATTAAGCACATTTTTCATCGGCTTTTACCTCCCCGTATTTCCTGGGGCGCACGTACTTATCGATGAGGGGGGTCACGATATTCATCAGTATGATGGAGTAGGACACGCCCTCCGGGTACCCGCCGTACAGCCGGATCAACGTGGTGATCAGGCCGCAGCCCACCCCCATGATGAACTGCCCCCTGCGGGTCATGGGCGAAGAGGAATAATCCGTCGCCATATAAAAGGCCCCGAGGATCAATCCCCCGGCGAATATGTGATAGATCCAGTCCCCAGTGAACAGTCCATCCTTGCCGCCCAGCATCCAGGTCATCAGGGCCACCGTGCCGATAAACGCCACGGGAATGTGCCAGGTGATGACCTTGCGGATCAATAGATACGCCGCGCCCAGCAAGAGCGCCGCCGCCGAGATCTCGCCGATGCACCCGCCGATATTGCCCAGGATAGCGTCTCGCAGGGGCGGCAGCGTCCCGGTGGCCTCGGTGCCCTTCATGATGGCCAAGGGTGTGGCGTAGGTGACCGCGTCCACATTTTGTGACATGGGGGGCGCCCAGGTGGTCATCTGTGACGGCCACGCCGTCAACAGGATGGCCCGGGCGGCCAGGGCCGGATTCATAAAATTGCGCCCCAGTCCCCCGAAGGCCTGCTTCACGAGACCGATGGCCACGACGGAACCGATGACCGGTATCCACCACGGAACCGTGGGCGACACATTGTAGGCCAGCAGGATCCCGGTGACCACCGCGCTGAAGTCCTTGATGGTGACAGGCTTCTTGGCGATGATCTGAATCAGCGCCTCGGTCCCCACGGCGGCGGCCACCGACAGTACGGTGATCCACACGGCCCTGGGACCGAACACAAAAGCCGCCACGATCCCGGCTGGGATCAGCGCGATACAGACATCCAGCATGATCCGCGGGGTGTTCTGCCGGCTCACGATATGGGGAGATGACGATACGGTATACATCTGCATGGATTAACCCCTCTCAAAAAACCCTAGAACGGACCGAAACCGGTCAGCTCTTTGCTTCCTTTTTTTTGCGCGCCAGTATGAGGTGGCGCTTCGCCACCCGGCAGTATTGGGTCAGGTGCCGCTTGGCGGGACACACATAGGTGCAGCTCCCGCACTCGATGCAGTCCATGGCCCCGGCTTCCTGGGCGCCCTCGTAGTCGTCCATGGCCGCGCTGTCTGCGATATCCATGGGCACGAGGTGTATGGGACAGGCGGCCACGCAGCGCCCGCAGCGGATGCAGGGCTGCTCTTCACTGAGCACCGCCTCTTTCTTTGATAAAAACAATATCCCGCTGGTCCCCTTGATCACGGGGACATCCAGGGTGTGCTGGGCCACCCCCATCATGGGGCCTCCCAGCAGGGCCTTCACTGCGGGCTCAGTAAGCCCGCCGCACTGCTCCACCAGTTCGGATACGGGGGTACCGATCCGCACCAGCAGGTTCTGGGGGTCCTTTAGGATACTGCCGGTGACGGTGACCACCCGGCGATAGAGGGGCTCACCCTTTGTCACCGCCTGGGTGATGGCATAGGCTGTGCCCACATTGACCACCACGCAGCCCACGTCCATGGGCAGCCCGCCGGAGGGCACCTGCCGCCCGACGGCGGCGTCGATCAATTGCTTCTCCGCCCCCTGGGGGTATTTGGTCTTCAGGGAGATTACGCGGATATTCTCGATCTCCTGTGCCGCGATCTTCATGATCTCGTAGGCGTCCTTCTTATTGTCCTCGATCCCCACGTATCCCCTCTCGACCCCCATCATCTTCATCAGTATCTGCAGGCCGGTGAGCACATCCTGTGCGTGCTCCAGCATCAGCCGGTGGTCGGCGGTGAGGTAGGGTTCGCACTCCGCCCCGTTCAATATGATGGTATCGATGGTCTTGCCCTCGGGGGGTGACAGTTTCACATGGGTGGGGAAGCTCGCGCCCCCCAGTCCCACGATCCCCGCCGCCGAGATGCGCTCCCCCAGGGCCTTTTGATCCTGCCTGCGCCAGTCCATGGCGGTGAATGTCGTATCCCGTTCATCCTCCCCATCGTTCTCGATGGTGACGGTCATGACCTCGCCCCCGTTGGGATGGACCCGGGGCGCCACCGCCTTGACCGTGCCGGAGACGCTGGCGTGGATGGGCGCGCTGACATAGCCGGCGGGCTCGCCGATGAGCTGGCCCATCTTCACATGATCTCCCGGCTTCACCGTGGGCACGCAGGGCGCCCCGATATGCTGGGCCATGGGGATATACAGCAGTTCTGGGACCTTGGCCTTCACGATGGCCTTATCTTCGGTATAGTGTTTTTCATGGGGTGGGTGCGACCCGCCCTTAAACGTATGTCTCATGTTTCAAGCACCTTTCTAGACTGGCTTTATCGAAACAAGGCCGGGGGTTTTTGACCCCGGCAACAAGAAGCATTATACCACACAATCCCCTATCATTCACATGGTTTTTAGTAGATGCCGTGGTGCGGCATACCATATATAGTGAAGCGCCGGGCGACGGTCGTCCCGGCATGAAAGTCGGGGACCACATACCTGCATATACGGCCGCGCTCATCGTATTTGCCGGCCTAATTTGCAAGCCGAGGATACAGCCAGAGCAAAAACGCCTGTTTCTCTTCCCTTGGTGTACGGGATTCATACGCGCAAAAAGACACGTCATTATATTGATCGGTGTGATCTGTTGATCAGTGAAAAGAGAAAGACACCGGGGCGAGGCGGTATTGAGCGTTCGCCGTTTTGTAAAGAAAGCAATAAAAATCGCCATACAGTGTATGGCGATTTTCCTGTTCTATTATCTTTATCCGAATCCGATCATCTGCCCGCCGCGATGGCGACGCACCGCTGGTGGGTCGGATCCACCGAATTGCGGACATGGTTGCGGCTCTTGTAGAAATGGATGCACACGTGGCCGGTCATGCCGTTGCCCCCCAGCCGGTCGAAGGCGTGGGGCATGCCGTGCATGGAGGCCGCGATGCGCACGCCGCCCACATCCACCAGCACCGGACGCCTGGCCCAGCTCCACCCGCCCCAGATCTTCTTGATCTTCTGGGCGTCGGCGCTGGTCAAGGGCTCGGAGTCTGCGTGGTTGGTCCCGCCGGTCCGCTTCATCTGAAAGGATATCCCCGTATAGAGGTCGGTCACGGTGACGACGCTCTGCCGGGGGAATATATACTGTACCTCGGTGAACCAATTGAGCATGGCGCCCATGCCGGTGGTGCCCCCCCGGGACACGGGCAGGTAATCGTTGGCGGCGGTGGCGATGACCGTCTTGCGCTTTGCGTCGAGGCTGTACAGCACCTGGCGGGTCTGGGGCCCCACGTTGCCGTCGGCGCCGATCCCATTGGTCCGCTGGAAATCCCGGACCGCCCCCTCGGTGCTGGGGCCGTAGTACCCCGTCACTTTATAATTAAAATACCCCAGGTCCCGAAGCCGCATCTGGAGGTCCACCACTTCGTCCCCCTCGCAGTTGCGCTCCAAAAGCCAGCAAAAATCCGGATTGCTCTCCTGATAGGACTGAAGGGGCACGGCGTTTTTGTCAAACAGCACCCGGTAGGTGTTCTCCCCCACTTCCCCGTCGGCGGACAGTCCGTTGGCACGCTGAAACCACTTGACCGCCAGGTAGGTGCCGCCGCCGTACACGCCGTCCGTTTCGGTGGGATAGAGACTTGTCTCAAAAAACCCGAGTTCCGAAAGCCGCTCCTGCACCTGTTTGACGAGATCGGACTCGCTCCCCATCTCCAGCGGATTGTCCGCCAGCTCCGAGGCGTACGCCCCGGTACCGATGATCAGCATGGCCAGCAAGATCACCAGGCATGTCCCTGTTTTCAGCCGCATGTTCCCCTCTCCTCATCCCATTGATGCCATTATTGTACCATCCGCGCCAGGATTTTGCATCAATTTTTTACGAATTTATTACATAATCATTACTTTTTTTATTGCAATGGCCTTGCCAGCAAAAAAAGGTACGCCGCGAGACGTACCTTTCTTTCAAAAGTCAGATTATTATTTGTTCACCCGATGCTGGCGGCGATATCCACACACCGCTGGTGAGTCGAATCCACCGAATTGTGAACATGGTTGCGGCTCTTGTACATATGCATGCATACCTGGCCCGACATGCCGTTTCCGGGCATGCTGTCGTATCCGTGGGGCATTCCGTTCATGGAACCTGCGATCCGCACGCCGGTCCGCTCCACTTCGCAGATCACTGGCCGCCGTGACCAGCTCCATACGCCGCCCCAGGCTTTCTTCATCTTGGCCGCGTCGGAGGGCGACACCGGCTCGATATCGGCGTGGTTGTAGCCCCCCGTCCGCTTCATCCGAAACTGAATGCCGGTATACACATCCGTGACGGTGGCGATATCGCCGCGCCGGTACGCGTACTGGCCCTCGGTGAACCAATTGAGCTTCAGAACGGTGCCCCGCGAGCCCCCGCGGGAAACCGCCATATAGTCGTCAGCGGGGGACGCCACCACGGTCTTTCTAACCGCGTCGAGGCTGAATAAACGGGCCCGTGTTTCGCTCCCCACATTGCCGTCGGCGGTGATATTGTTGAGCTGCTGGAATTCCTTCACCGCGCCGGTGGTGCTGGGTCCGTAGAACCCCGTCACTTTGTAGTTGAAATACCCCAGATCCCGAAGCCGCATCTGAACGTCGACGACCTCTTCGCCTTCGCAGTAGCGCTCCAGTATCCAGTAGAAATCCGGATTGGTTTCCTGGTAGGTCTGAAAAGAAACAGCGCTTTGGCTGAATAGAGCCCCGTAGGTGATCTCCCCGACCTCCCCGTCGGGATGCAGGTCGTTGGCACGCTGAAACCACTTGACCGCGAGCGTGGTCCCCTCGTCGTACAGCCCGTCGGTCTCGACGGGATACAGCGGACTCTCAAAATACCCAAGTTCAAGCAGCCGCGCCTGCACCTTCGTGACCATATCGGATTGGGATCCGATCTTCAGCGGTTCTTCCGCCAGATTGGACGCGTAAGCCCCGGTCCCCAAAAGCAGCAGTGCGAGCATGATCACCAAGCATGTCCCTATTTTCAGTTGTCTGCGCATGTTTTCCTCCCCGTTGTCCCCAATGCTGCCCTCATTGTACCACGCGGCCCATCATTTTGCATCATGTTTTTTACGTTTTTATTACGTTTATTACGGTTAGATTACTTTTCTGCGTCATATATCATCCATGTCTGTTAATATTTCCTTAAAGATTGGGATAATATAGCATCCCCCCCACTAAGCCGTAAATAGATAACCCGTTCTGATAGAACGAGTACTTTCAAATAAAGTCAAAGGAGAATCTTCCGGCTGTTGAAAAAGCCTCTATTTACCTATGCACATTCCCCCCCGCCCCAAAAATCCCTCGGAACGAAACGTACCCGTCATATCCTCCGCCATTTACTTAAATTTATGATTTGCTCTGTTTCTTTTTCTCCCGCATACGTGTAGTATGCGGATATACGGTAGATCCATCACCGCCATACGGGACCGCTGGGGAACCCTCCTATGAGGAGCTTATTGAAACGAACATCGTTCAAAATCTTTTTGAAACGCTTTGCGAAAGCCGTAAAAATTATATCTTTATGAAGGGCCCGTTTCCGTGGATGAAAGATGAAAAGCCCGGTATACATGGGTAAATCCACGCCAAAAGAGTAAATGTGTCTCGTTCATGACCACGAATTGTAACCACAAAAAAAATAAAAACACAGCGGCACATACACTGAAACGCGTTACATTAGTTCGTCTTATGGTGTCATCATCCGCAAAAGAGATCAGCCTCAAAAGAGACCGCCCCCCGGCGGGCTTCAGGCTTCCCGCCCCCTGCCTTTTTAACAAATAAAGCCTCCCTCATAGGGAAGCTTTGAAACTCGGTCTAATGGGTCTGTATGGACTGTAAGACTTATTTACCGGCGGCGATCTGTACGCAGCGCTGGTGCAGGGGACACAGCCGATTGCCCGCGTGGGTCCGGCTCTTGTAGAAATGGATGCAGACATGGCCGGACATGCCGTTGCCTCCGATATGGTCATAAGCGTGGGGCATACCGTGCATGGAGGCGGCGATCCGTATCCCGTTGATCTCCACGATCACCGGGCGGCGGGTCCAACTCCATCCGCCCCAGACGCTCTTGATCTTGGCGGCGTCCCCGGAACTGATGGGCTCACTGTCGGCGTGGTTGCTGCCCCCGGTGCGTTTCATATAGAATACGGTCCCCGTGTACAGGTCGATGACCTTGGCGGTGGCGCCCCGTGGGAAGATATACTTACCCTCGCTAAACCAATTGACAATGCGTCCCATGGAGGACATGCCGCCCCGGGACACGGCGAGATAGTCGTCGGCTGGGGTGGCGATCACCGTTTTTCGCACCGCATCGGGGCTGTATATCAGCGCCCGGGTCTCGGGTCCCACGTTGCCGTCGTCGGCGATTCCGTTGGTATTCTGGAAATCCTTTACGGCTCCCTCGGTGCTGGGCCCGTAATACCCGGTAACCTTGTACCGGAAATACCCCAGGTCCCGAAGGCGCATCTGGAGGCTGACCACCTCGTCCCCCTCGCAGTAGCGCTCCATGATCCACTGAAAATCCTCATTGGCCTGATATTCGGACAGGGATACGGCATCGGGGCCGAAAAGGGCGCCGTAGGTCACCTCACCGACGTCGCCGTCGGCATGGAGGCCGTTGGCCCGCTGGAACCACTTGACCGCTAGCACGGTCCCCCCGTCATAGACGCCGTCGGTCTCGGCGGGATAGAGACTGGCATCAAAATACCCGAGCTCCAAAAGCCGCGCCTGGACCTCCGCGACCATCTCCGACTGGGATCCGAATTTCAGGGGGTTGTCCACCAGAGACGCGGCAGAGACCCCTGTGCCGCCGAGGCCCAGAGCCAGCGCGACCACTATGGCGGTCCCTAATTTTACTGCCTTTCGCATCCCCATTCACTCCCGTACGCTTTCATATCCTCATAATACCACTTTCCCCATGATTATGCACCACGTATTTACAAATTTACTACCAAAACGTTACGTACATTGAAGTTTTTGGAGATAGTCTTGTGTAAATCTTTCGTTTTCTCGTATACTGGAGGTAGAAAAGACGATGGGAGATGCGGGATGGTCATCTATATCATAGTCGGATTCTTTCTGGTGCTGTCCATTCTGGTGGTGTTTTTCGCCTTCAAGGCCAATGCCCTGCTGGTCCGCTTTTTCCTGGCCATCATGTCCGCCATACCCTGGATCCTGCTGATGATCTTTCTATCCCAGCGGCTAACGTGACTGGTCAAGACCTCTTGATATACCCGCCCCGCACCGCTTTTACGTCGTTGACGGTGATCATGCAGTTTTCCATATTGTCCTGGACCAGCCGTACCGCTGTGGCGATGCGCTTGCGCTTCAGGTGGATAAGCAGGATCTTGCGCTTGCCCCTGCGCCCTTCCCCCTCCATGACGGTCACGGCGAAATTATGGGCCCACAGGGACTCCAGCAGGCACTGGACATCGCTTTCATAGGGGACGATGACCTGGATGGAACTAAGGCCAAAAGCCAGCTTGCCCTCCAGCCAGGACCCGATATAATTACCCACGGCAAAGGCCACGGTAAACACCACGACCTTCCATATATCATCCTGAAACCCGGTGAGTACCGTGCCGGTGATCAGCAGCCAGAGCAGGATATCCGCTATGGCCAGGATGCTTCCCTGGAGCCGCTCGCCCCTATTGATGAGTACCATCCGCACGGTGGCCACCGTCACTTCCACGATCTTGCCGAAAAAGATGAAGACATACAGTCCTATGCTATGCCCGTTCAAAAAATCCATTCAGTGCCTCCTTGATGCCGTTTCCCATACAGTTAATATACAGGATAGGCGGGGGTGTTTCCTGCCGCCTCAACCATGTTCCGGTATATCGTTTTACTAGAGAACGTTTTGAGGCGGTGAGGATGGATGCATGGGACTGATGTACAGCGTGTTCTGGGCGTCCACGCAGGCCAGCAGGATATTGTTGTAGGCGTTGTAGCCCTGCTTTTCCATCTCCTGTTTCAGCCATTGTTCGTCCCGGCCCATGGTTTTCAGGTTCTCCCCCATCAGTTTGCCGTTGACGATGAGATTGGCGGCCAGGCCCCGGTAGGCGGGATTGAAATTAACCGCCTCCATGCTCGCCTTCTGCTTGCCTGGCTTGAACAACACACTGACCTTTCCGCTGATCTCCAGCACCGCCATATCCACATCAGATATATAGTACGCGTTTTTCAGCCGCAGCTGCTCCAGCACATCCTCCACGCTGAGTCTTGCCTTATTGAGGTTTTCCGCGATAAGCAGTCCGTTCTGCACCAGGATGGTGGGGACCCCGGCCAGCACATCCCGGACCTTTTTCTTGTGGAGCGTCAGATAGCTGACGATGAGGGGCAGCATGGCCCACAAAAAGATACTGGACAACCCCGACTGAAAGGAAAGATCCTTCGTGACCGAGAAGTTCGCGGACACAGACCCGATGGCGATCCCCGCCACATAGTCAAAAAAGGTCATCTGGGATATTTGCTTCTTGCCCATCAGCCGGGACATGATGAACAGGAAAACGATAGCCGTTACGGTGTGGACGATTACGTTCAGATACTTGTCCAAAGGCGTTTCTCCTTCTCTCTTTCATGGCTTTTTGTTTATTTTTCGCGAATGGGCGGTATTGATGCTTTTTTTACAATTTACCAAAAAGTACTTGTGGGTTTTTTGTTAGATTTGCTGAAAAAGTGTTATATAGTATTAGACAGATACTATTTATACTTTCACACTAAAATCAGGGGTAACGTATGCAAAAAAAAGTTTTATCTATCCTTATGGCATTATTATTGATTATACCGTTGGGGTCCGTCTTCGCGGACGAAGACGCGCTGGCAACACAGCCCCCGGCGGATATTGCGTCCGAACCGACGCCTACCCCCGAGACCACACCGGAAGTCTCGCCGGAGGTGACTGCTACCCCGACCCCTGATGTGACACCGTCTCCGACCCCTGACGCAACACAGTCTCCCTCCCCTGACGTCTCGCCGACGGCCACCCCGTCGCCGACTCCGACGATCGACCCGAGTCCGACCCCTGCCCCTTCGGTAAGCCCAACCCCAACACCCACGCCCTCCCCCGCGCCCCAGGGAGAAGCACAGCGCTATATTGTTCAGTTTGCCGAGCCCGTGAGGTCACTCACCGCTAGTGACAATATAATCGATACAATAACGGAAAAAGAACAGATCGGCCCCGCCGATAAAAATATGTTTGTTATGGAGCTTGATGAAAACGCGTATCAGGCGCTCGCTAACGACAGCCAGGTGCTGTCCATCCAGCCCGACGGCAAGTCGTATATCCAGGATATCCCCAATGATCAATACTATGACCAGCAATGGAACCTATCCAAAATCAATATGCCGGACGCGTGGGATATCGAACGTGGAAGCGCGGATGTGGTGGTGGCCGTCATCGACACCGGGGCTGGCAATCACGCCGATCTGACGCAGGCCATCGTGAGCCCCTATGATGAGGTCAACGACAGTACGGCTTTCCCCAATTACGCCAAGGACGGGGATTCCCCCGCGTGGCACGGCACGTTCGTGGCGGGAATCATCGCGGCACAGACCGACAACAGCCTGGGTGTGGCCGGTATGGCCCCCGGCGTCAGCATCATGCCCATCAATGTGTTTGAATGGGACGCAAGTGATAACGACTACACCGCATGGGATTCTACCATAATTGACGCGATTGATTATGCCGTCAAACACGGCGCCGATGTGATCAATATGAGTCTCGGGGGCAGTAACAGCAATCCCCTGCTTCTGCAGGCTATCAGCGACGCCCGGGCCGCCGGGGTCACCGTCATCGCAGCAGCGGGCAACGCCGGCAATGACATACCGATGTATCCCGCCTCCTACGACGGGGTCATATCGGTGTCCGCCACCGATCAAAACGATCAAAAAGCCGCTTTTTCCAGTTACGGCGGGTATGTCGATCTCTCCGCCCCCGGGGTGGGTATCCGCGGCCTGGGTCTGTCCGGTTACCTGACGGGCCAGGGGACCTCCTTCTCCGCACCCATGGTGAGCGCGCTGGCGGCTCTCATTAAATCCCATGAGCCCTCCCTCTCACCCGACCAGGTGGAGAGTATCATGGAGGAATCCACCGTGGATCTGGGAGACGCCGGTTTTGACTACTATTACGGTGAAGGCCGGATCAATGCCTACGCGGCGTTGGCCGCCCTTGACAATGAACTCTCCGTCACCTTGATCGCAGACGTACCCAGCCCCCAAACCGCGCTGAATACCGTTCTACTGACGGCTGATATGGAAAACGGCGCGGGTTATGAGTATTATTTTGAAGCCAAGCGCAACGGCGGTGATTGGACCGTCCTGCGAGATTGGGATGCCGCCAACACCTGTCCATGGATCCCCGCCGTGTATGGGGAATATACCCTCCGCGTTTCGGTCAGGCCCTCCGGCGGCGATCTGGCCAGCCGCGCAACGCTATTCTTTACCGTCACCGCCCCCCCATGGGGAAACCCCGCCGATACCGCTGTGGACGTCAATACAGGCGATACCGCAGGCGAATTGACCGCCATGGGCGAGCAGGACATGTACCGGTTTACCGCTTCCGAGAACGGCACCTATACCATTAAAACCAGCGGTGGCACCGACACCTATGGCGCTTTGTTTGACAATAATGGCAGTCTGATCACTGAGAACGATAATGGCACCGACGCCAATTTCGCCATCGAAACCGAAATGACGGCGAATTCGGTCTATTATATCGGGGTGCGGCACGCAGGTTCCGGTACGGGGGCCTATACCCTGTCGGTTGAGAGAAGACTGCTGCCCATCACGGGTGTGAAGCTGTCTGCGAACCCCACCGCGTCCTGTGAGTACAATTCTCCTGTGTACCTAAGCGCCGTGATCACAAGCGGAGACACCGACGGCGCCCAGTATGAGTTTCAGGTCAAACAGGACGGGTCCGGCTGGGAAACCGTACAGGATTTCAGCGGGCAAAACGACTGCACATGGACGCCGCCCGCCATCGGCGCCTACGATATCCGGGTCTACGCCCACAACAGCGTCCCACAGGAGGATGCGGTGGACACCATTACCTCCTACGTGGGTACGGATATCCCCAAACAGCAAGGAGCCGACCTGGTTGCGGCGGCCGATTCCAACGAATACAATCAGCCTGTCACGCTATCTGCCACTACTGAGGGTGACGAATCCCTCACCGGACGTGCTGAGTACCGATATACTTATAAATACGGAAGAAGATGGCATGAAATCGAGGATTGGACCGATAACAGCACCTGCGATTTTACGCCTCCTAGAAAAGGCACGTATTATTTCCGTGTCTATATCCGCACGCAGGGCAGAACCGGTAGATACGATACATATAAGACCATAAAATACATTGCGTCCGACATCCCCAAGCAGAAAAGCGTTACACTGGCACCGGACAAGCCTCCCGTCCAGGAGGCCGGTACGGATATAATCCTTTCGGCCCAGGCCACCGTAAACAACGCGACCTTGGCTGACCGGGCCCAATACCTTTTCAAATACAAGTACGGTAGAAGATGGACAGAGGTCCAGGGTTGGAGCGATGATCCGACCTGTACATGGGTACCGGAGAGAAAGGGCACGTATTACCTAAGAGTGTACACCCGCACCGAAGGCCGGAGCGGATATGACACCTACGACACGTATAAATACACCGTCGACATCCAACCCCTGGAATCGGTCAGTCTGGCTATCGACAAGGACAGCCCCCAGGAGGCGGCCACCGAGATCACACTCACCGCCAATGCCGAGGGACTCCATGCCGATGGCACCGAACTGTATCTCATACGGGCCAAAATGGGCCGCCGCTGGTATGCCATTAGCCCTTGGTCAACAAATAATCAGGCTACGTGGACACCCAGTAAGCCCGGCAGCTACACCCTGCAGGTCCTTGCCCGGGCGGCGGGACGCAGCGGGTACGATGTGGTCTATAAAGCCCCGCAACCCTATATCGTTACGGAAATCCCCAAACAGACTGGAGTATCCCTTACCACCGATATTCGGGAAGGTCAGGAATACGGAACTGATGTGACTTTGACCGCCACCCCCGCGGCAGGAGTGGCCTCCGATCGTGCTGAGTACCGCTTTATTTACAAATACGGAAGGCGGTGGCATGAGATACAGGATTGGGCCAGCAGCAATACCTGCACATGGCAGCCGCCGAGAAGGGGTACGTACTATATCCGTATCTACTCGCGGACGCAGGGTCGTACCAACCGCTATGATGCGTATGATACCATCAAATCCTACTTTGCGGATATCCCGAAGCAGACCAGTGTGAACCTCACGTTTGACAAAGCGCCTATACAGGAGTCAAATACCGATATCTTGCTGACCGCGGAGAACACGACTGCCAACGAGACCCTGGCGGGCCGGGCCGAGTACATGTTCAAATACAAACTCGGCCGTAAAACGGAAATGATCCGGGACTGGAGTAAAGAGAATACCTGCACATGGACACCCGTGAAAAAGGGTAAATATATACTTTATGCATATGTCCGCACCGAGGGCCGGAGCGGGTACGACGCGTACAAATACTACAAATACTATGAGATTGATGTAACTCCCCTGACAAACGTCAGCCTGACCGCTGAGCAGCCCAGCCCGCAGAAAGCCGGCACGGATATCACCCTCACCGCCACGGCTGAAGGGCTCCATGCGGATAACGCGCTATATCGATATCTGTACAAATACGGCAGCCGGTGGTATGAGATCCAGGATTGGACCGACAGCAATACCTGCACCTGGAAATTGCCGGAGAAAGAATATATGTACACCGTACTGGTTCAAGCCCGGGCAGACGGCCGTAGCGGTATCGATCAGACTGCCACCATAGAGAACTATTTTGCTTACAAGGGAAAACTGCCTGTAACGGGACTTGATGTCGACATCAGTCCGGATACTCCCCAGGAGTACAACACCTCCATTGAAATCAAGGCCCAGGCAACCGGAGACAGCGCTGATAATACCGAGGAATACTTGCTGCGGGTCAAGCGGGGCAGGCGATGGTATACACTGAGTCCATGGTCCACCGCCAAGGACTTTACATGGCAGCCGTCAAGGCCCGGCACCTATACCATCGAGGTCCGGACGCGGGCAGCGGGCCGGGACGGGTATGATGCGATCTTCACGGAGAACTACACTATTACGGACATCCCCAAGCAACAGGGGGTGACGCTGACTACTGATTTGGCTGCGCCTCAGGAGTATGATACCCCTATCACCCTGACCACCTCAGCGGATGGGGAGGCTTCCCTTACCGACCGTGCCCAATACCGGTTTCTCTATAAATACGGGAGACGGTGGCATGAAATTCAGGATTGGACGACCGGGGGCTCGACATGTACATGGACGCCGTCTAAAAAAGGCACGTACTACCTGCGGGTCTATACCAGAACCGCGGGCCGTACCAGCAGCTACGATACGTACGACACCATTAAATACATTGTGTCAGACATACCTAAACAACCTGGGGTTCTCCTCACTACGGATAAAAAACCTGTCCAGGAGCCGGATACCACGATCAATCTGTCGGCGCTGACCACAGCCACCGATCAGGAGCTGATCGACCGGGCCGAGTACAAAATCCAAGTTAAACTGGACGGTACATGGACAACCCTGCCATATGTGGATGAAGGCGGTCAGTCCCATGAATGGAGTGATGCGGCGGCACGCGCATGGACACCGGTAACCTCCGGCCAGTATACACTGCGGGTCTATACCCGGACCAAGGCCAAAGTCGGTGAACAGGACGGGTATGATACGTACACAGACAAGGATTTTGAAATCGATAAGATTCCCTTGACTGGGGTAAACCTGGCAAGTAATCCCCCAAGCCCGGTGACTCCAGAGACTCCGGTCACATTTACCGCGACCGCAGAGGGTGTGTATGGCGAAGAGGCCGAATACCGGTTTACCTTTTACAATGGGACCTCCTGGTATACAGGGCAAAATTGGAGTACAAACAATACATTCACAGAAAAGCCTTCTCACTTGTGCACGTATCAATTCAAGGTGGAGGCGCGCTCCCCAGGCAGTACCACCACCGATGTATCGTGTACGATCAAATACCGGGTAAGCGACGGCGAATATGTGACCTACGACTATTCGGCCAATACCATGGCCACGCTCCAGGACCTGTACGGCGGCGCTGTCAAAAGCAGCGGAGGCAGCTGGGTTGACGCCTCCCAAAGCGATATTCTGAAATATGTGGACCCGGATAATTGGATGGACGGCCAATATAAGTACCAGTTCCTGTCGCTGAACTATATATCCGGCATAAATGCATCAGATCTCAACACCATCTTAAGTGACAACTCCCAGAACGGAGGCGTGCTCAATGGCAAGGGATCGGTATTCCTGGCGGCGGCACAGCAGTATAATATCAACCCGGCCTACCTCGTCTCCCACGCCATGCTGGAGACAGGAAACGGAACGTCGGCGTTGGCGACAGGGATCGTCGTAAATGGAAAAACGGTCTACAATATATACGGGATCCATGCCTATGACTCAAACCCGAATTACTATGGGTCCCAGTACGCCTATGAGCAGGGCTGGACAAGTGTGGATAAAGCGATCGCCGGTGGAGCGGCGTGGATATCCAAATACTATATCAACCGGGAAAGTGGCGAGCAGAATACGCTGTACGCCATGCGGTGGAATCCCAACGCCATCCAGAAGCAGATCGACAGCGGAGATACCACTCCCCGTCCCACCCACCAGTACGCCACCGACATCGCCTGGGCGGTCAAACAGGTGGATCGGCTCAAGTCCCTGATGGACCGCTGCGTAGGCGCTGTGCTGGAGTTCATCATACCGAATTACAGGTAGACAACGGACATAAGTCAGCGCCGGGAAATCCCGGCGCTATTTTTGTATCCCCAGCCTAATCCGTATTTACAGTCTAGTGTTTGTATCCAGCTCACGAGCGAGGTACTCCGCTACCGTCCGCACACAATTCTTGCACACCGTATCAAAGAGTCCCTTGCTCCTGGCTTCCTGCCGGTCCTCCGGCGTGTCCAGCAATACGCCCATCAGCTCAAAGCAATCGGAACTGCCTAGTTCCGATTCAATGGCGGTGATGAAATCGCCGACAGCCCCGTAGGATCTCTCCCTGGCCCCGGCATCGGCGTGATCCGCGCTCCCGTATTTCAGGCTCAGGATGATCGCGCCGGCGTTGACGGCGCCGCATAGATACTGTTTGCGGCCTACCCCCGCGCCCAGCCCCGCGCCCATCTTGTGGGCCAATCCGCTCTCCACACCCACCAGCGGCCCGAAAGCGGCAAGGATCGCCTGGGCGCAGGAAGAACCCTCGGAAAATCTGCGTACGGCATCATCTACCTCTCTGGTATTCATAGCATTACCTCCAATTCGTATCATTTAGATATTGATCCATGTATCCTAAGATATGATTGTCTCATAGTATATCATAACAATACTGATATTCCATATATAAATACATTGCGTATATACCTTAGAAATGTCCCCGACCGTTGAGATACCTCAAGGTTCATTGCCGCTTTTTTATGCGGGCAGAACTCTTATTCGCCCTTCCCTGCCTGCGGCAGGACACTGGCCAAGGTTCATACCGCCTTTTGTGCGGGCGACTCCCATTAACCGGGCGGGACTCGAATTTTTTGCCGCTTCGCTGCAAAAACTTTGTGCCCTACCTACGGCAGGACACTGGCCAAGGTTCGAGTCCCGGATACCAAAAAAGAGATCCTGCGGTGCAGGATCTCTTTTTTGGTGCCCAGGGCGGGACTCGAACCCGCACGGCTGTTTTAGCCACTACCCCCTCAAGATAGCGTGTCTGCCAGTTCCACCACCTGGGCATATACAATATTAATTTTTCTTGTCTAATACGATTTCGCGCAAAGACATCGTTAATTATAGCACAACAATGGGCCATGTCAAGAAAGCATTTCACACTGGAAAATGGTTACTGTACCATGTACCATTCTTCGATCCCCTGGAATAGATCGGTCTGGCGCAGGGTGCCGATTCCCTTCAGTTTATGAGACGCTCCGATATGCCCCAGCCGATAAAAAAGGCTGTAGGACAGAGACTGCCACACCCCGTCGGTGTCCATCTGCCGATAGGCCTCCCCCATCCCGCCGGTATCGCTCTCCCGGGCGAGGGCGGAAAAACGCTGCTGGACAGACTCGACGGCATAGGGAAAGCGTCCCGCCGGGGGCAGGATATCTTCCCAATCCTTCCATATGCCGTCCTCCGGGATATCGGATATCTGGGGCCAGTACACATACAGTTCATCAGGGATGGGCAGGGACTGTATATACGCCCCGGCAAAGGCCATGTCGAACTGGTCCATCTGGACCGCGTCCAGATACCCCCCATGGGTATCGTCACGGGTCTGCCACGGCAGTACGACGCTGTGAACCTCGATCCCCACCTTATTAAGCTGGTCCCGAATCATCCGAACCGCCTGGCGGCCTAGGTCATTTTCCTCATTCACCAGTATCCGCAGGGTACAATGGGTGCGGGGATCCACTTCTTCTTCCGGATTCTCCGCGCCGTCGGGCTGGGGCGTGGGGGTGGGCGTCGGCTGTACCACTTGATCCACATCCTCCCGGACACCATCCCCGTCCAGGTCCACCCATCCGGCCCTCGTCAGTATCTCCTCCGCCCGGTCGGGATCATTATCGTACCACTGGTATTCCGGATCATAGATCCAGATATCGGGACGCAGGGGGCTGTCCACCAGCGCCGCGTTTCCGAAATACACTGCGTTCATGATCTGCTTGCGGTCCAGTACATAGACCGCCGCCTGGAGAATGGCTTCCTGCTTGGGCGTACGGGCAGACGTGGACTTGACCAGGTACTGGTACTCCCCCGTATAGTATGGATGAACCGCGATCCCGGCCTCCATGTCACCCACATAGGTATTGGGCGGGATATTGACGAAATCAAGGGTGCGTCCATACACCATCCGAAGCCCCTGTTCATAGCCGGATATGGCTGTCATCTCGATCCTGGCAATAACGGGCTCTCCCCCGCCCACACGCCTGCATACCATCACGGTGTCGGTGGACTCCTCCGGTGACACCCGGTAGGAGCCGCATCCAACAAGGGCGGGTGCGGCTTTTTGGATGGTCGTCATATCCGGTATCGTACCGCCGTAAATATGGGCGGGCAGTATGGGAAATGTCAGTAAAAAAGGCAGATACCCCGCGGGGCGGCCGAGGGTGATATCCAGCCGGTAGGGGTCGTCCTCAGGGACGCTGTAGCCCTCTATGAGCCCGGGGGACAGACTCCAGGGAGAGTCAATCGCGTATTCCCCCCGATCGTCAGGGACCAGCCAGGCCAGCGTGGCGGCCGCGTCCTGGGCTGTGACGGGATTGCCGTCCTGCCACGTGTAGGCATGGGAGATGATGAGGCTCCAATGGAGCTCATCCGTCATCTGCACACTGTCCACCAGCTCCGGAGCGGCCTTGAGCCCCTCATCAAGCGTATAAAGGCTGGGGAACAGCAAATGATACAGGCTGATCCATTCCGGATATGGCGCCATGAGGGGGTGCAGTGACGCGGGCAGGGGCGCCCCCACCCGAAGCGTCCCCGCCGGGACTGCCGGCGCGGGGGTAGGGGTAGGTCCAGGGGTCTGCGTGGGCTGGGGCGTCGCGGCGCTTTGATCGCCTATTCCCAGCCAGCCGCACCCGCTCAAAACAAGGGCGGCCAGTATCCATATCACCAGCAGAAAACGGATCGTTTTATTCATATTCATCCCCATAGAGTTCTCTGTATTTGTCCCAGGCCCGTTCCACTTTCCCCACATACTCCGCGGTCTCTGTGAAGGGTATGGTGTCCAGACGCTCCCCGTCCGAGCTTAGCTGGGGATCGGCGAGCCACTTGCGGACATTACCGATGCCGCCGTTGTAGGCGGCCAGCGCCAGGGTATAGTCTTCCTCAAACTGGTCCAGCAGATAACGAAGATACCAGCACCCGAGGATGATATTGGTCTTCGCGTCGGTGAGATCGGACTCTGTGAGACTATGCCCCATGTGATCGCCGATCCAAAGACCGGTGTCCGGCATCAACTGCATGAGTCCGACAGCCCCCAGGCGGGACACCGCCATGGGCCGAAATCGGCTCTCGGTGTGAATCACCGCGCACACCAATAAAGGGTCCAGCCGGTATTCCTCAGCGTACCGCCATATCTCTTCTTGATACTCCACCGGGTAGATTTGCTTCATCACGGGCCTGTAGAGCAGGGCCCCGGCGATGATCAGAAATATCAGGAGCAGCAGCAGTGAAAAGCATCCCTTACGCCGTCTCATGAGACCACCTATTACGGGCTTTGACCCACGCTCTCTCCACCGCCCTGGTGAGCTCATGGAGGCTTCCGTTATTTTCGATCAGCGCGTCGGCCATGCCGGCCCGCACCCGGGGGTCCATCTGGGCCAGTAGCCTGGACCGCGCCTGTTCCTCATTAAGTCCGTCCCGCTGTGTCATGCGCCGTATCTGCACTTCCTCGTCGGCGTCCACCACCCAGACCTCATCCATCATATCCTCTGTGCCGGACTCATACAAAAGGGGCACCTCCACCACCACGGCCGGGCACGCTCCCTCGGCCCGCGCGTTTTCAATCATATCACCGATCCTAGCGATAACACGGGGGTGTATGATGGACTCCAGCCGCTCCCGGGCCTCGGGCTCAGAAAATACGATCTCCGCCAGCCCCCCGCGGTCCAGGCTGCCGTCCGGCTTGAGCACAGACGGACCGAACGCCTCCCGTATCTCCCCAAGGGCGGGCTGTCCAGGCTCTACCACGTCTCTGGCGATCCGATCGGCGCTGATATACAGGCATCCCTTTTCGGCCAGTATCCCGGCGACGGCGCTCTTCCCCGACCCGGTACCACCAGTTAATCCGATTACCTTCACTCTCTTCCCCTCACTTGGCGTCGAACCAGCTTACGCCGGTACTGATATCCGCGATCAATGGCACTTTCAGCTCGATCACATGCTCCATCTTGTCCTTCAGTATATCGATCACCATGTCGGTCTCTTCCCTGGCGGCGTCTATGATCAGCTCGTCGTGGACCTGCAGGATCAGCTTCGACTTCAATTTCATCTCGTCCAGCGTATGGGCCACCGCGATCATGGCGAGCTTGATGATATCGGCGGCGCTCCCCTGGATGGGGGTGTTCATGGCCGCCCGCTCTCCGAAGGACCGCAGATTGTAGTTGCGGCTACTAAGTTCGGGAATGGGCCGCCTGCGTCCCAACAGGGTGGTCACATACCCCGTTTCCTTGCCCTCGCGGACCACCCGGTCCATATAGTCCTTGATACCCGGATAGCGGGCGAAATACTGGTCGATATAGTGCTGGGCCTCGGCACGGGGAATCCCCAGGTTCCGCGAAAGCCCATAATCACTGATCCCGTAAACGATCCCGAAGTTCACGGCCTTTGACTGCCTGCGCATCTCGAAGGTCACGTCCTCCACGGGCACGTCAAATACCTCGCTGGCGGTCCGGGTGTGGATGTCCTCCCCCTCGGTGAACGCTCGGATAAAGGCCGGGTCCCCGGATATATGGGCCAGTACCCGCAGCTCGATCTGTGAGTAGTCGGCGTCCACCAGTATATGATCCGCATCGGCGGCCACAAAAGCCTGGCGGATCTGCCGGCCGATCTCCTGTCGCACCGGGATATTCTGGAGATTGGGGTCGTTGCTGCTCAGACGCCCCGTGGCGGTCCCGGTCTGGGAAAAGCGCGTGTGAATTCGCCGGTCACGGGGGTCGATCTTATCCAGTAGGCCGTCTATATACGTGGATTTCAATTTGGCGATCTGACGGTACTCGACGAGCATGTCGATGACGGGATGGCTCCCCGATAGCTTTTCCAGCACCTCGATATCGGTGGAGTACCCCGTCTTGGTCCGCTTCACAACCGGAAGGCCCAGTTCGTCGAACAATACCTCTCCCAGCTGCTTGGTGGACTGAATATTGAATTCATGTCCCGCTTCCTTATAGACCGATTCGGTGAGCTCGGCAAGCCTTTCGGAGAATTCCCTTTCGAGATCCTTAAGGACTCCCCTATCCACCATGAACCCGATCCGCTCCATCCGGGCAAGGATGGGAATCAGGGGGGCTTCTATGGTATTGTAGAGCGTTTCCATCCCCTGTCCGTGCAGCGTCTCGTATAGTTTATCCCACAGCCGGATCAGTTCGGCGGCATCCCCTTTCTCGATCCGGCGGCCGAAATACTGGTAGGCAAGCCGTGGGATATCATAGCGGCCAGCTGACACGTCGCAGAGGTAGGCGACCACCCGCACGTCCTGTATGGACCCGGCCGGCTCGATCTCCTGTTCCCATAGATACCGTAACCATCCCTTGGCTCCGTATACGATCTTTTCCCGGTTCTTGTCCTCCATGAGAGGCTTTAGGGCCGCGTATATCTCTTCCCGGGTGGGACCCTCCATCAATAGCGTCTCCTCGGGCACGATCTGCCAGACTGTGTCTGTCCCGGCGGCCAGGCTGATCACATCGTCTTCCAGGATGCCGAGGCGTTTTCCTTTTGAGAGTGCCTCGATACAGTCATTCAATTCCTCGCCGGTGCGGACCATATGACATTGTGCTTTTGGGGTGTCGGCGCATACGGTGGCCTCGGTGTGATCAAGGCCCAGTTTTTCAATAATGCTCTGCAGTTCCAGCCGCGTGAGTGCTTCCAGCAGGGGCTCGGGCTCCATACTGCGGCGGTCGCAGAGGGTGAATACGTCGTCGATGGGGACATTCCGGTCGATGGTTGCCAGTTGCCTGCTTAAGCGGGCCTGGTCTTCGTTGTCGATCAGCTTCTGTTTGAGGCTTTTACCAGACACCTCATCCACATGGGTGTAAACCCCCTCGATATCGGTGTATTCACCGAGCAGCTTGGAGGCGGTCTTTTTGCCCACCCCCGGCACCCCGGGGATATTGTCGGAGGAGTCTCCCATCAGCGCCTTCAGCTCCACGATCTGCCAGGGGGCGAGACCATACTCTTCCTTAAGCGCCGCGGGGTCATACCTATGTATATCGGTGATACCCCGCCGGGTCAGCAGTACCCGGGTGGTGTCGGAGACGAGCTGGAGGGCGTCTTTGTCCCCCGTCACGAGGTAGGCTTCGATCCCCTTCTCCTCGGCCTGCCGTGCGCAGGTCCCCAGTATATCGTCGGCCTCATAGCCGTCAAGCTCCATCACGGCGATCCCCATGTGGGGCAGGAGGTCGCGCAGTACGTGAAACTGGGGGATCAGGTCCTCGGGGGTCTTGTGCCGGGTGCCCTTGTATTCGGCATAGGCCTCGTGACGGAATGTGGGCGCATGGGTGTCAAATGCCACCCCCGTCCACTTGGGTTCGTATTCGGAGAGCATGCGCAGCATCATATTGAGGAAGCCGAAGACCGCGTTGGTCGGCTCTCCCAGGCGGTTGGACAACGGCGGCACCCCGTAGAACGCCCGGTGCATCAAGCTGTTGCCGTCTATGATGAGGATCCTGTCTTCCATCCATGCCTCCAAAAATGCCCCAACAAAGGGGCCGGAATTTACAGGTAAAAGTATCTCATACTGCACTGGAAAAAGCAAACATGGCGGGAGCATTTTTATCAGGTGTATACGCTCCTTTTGCGGCATTTTGCGCATTGTCCTTCTCTCCAATATAATACGTACATATGGATGAAACGAGGTGTCTATGCCCTACGCCTTTCAGGCGGTATTTTCCGGAAGATTTCCCGGCTCTATCGGATATGGTCCACGCCCTTTACCGGGAAGACCCGGAAGGCGAACCCATGGACGATATCAAGATCGCCGCAACAGTGGCGGCGTATACCCGTCACCCCGGGAAAGTGGATATCCTCGTGGCCGAGGAGGGTGAGGGCATCATCGGATACGCCCTGCTCGTCTGGATGTGGCGCAACGAATACGGCGGTGATACCATGCGGATCGACGAACTGTACATAAAAGAAGCGTACCGGAATCAAGGCGTCGGCGCCGCGTTCATACAGTATATAGAGGAAACATACGCCTCTGCCGCGCTGGAACTGGAGGTCACCCCCTCCAATCACAGGGCATTGACATTTTACAGGCGCATGGGATTCGTCCCCTCCGAGAAAACCCACCTTTGCAAAAGATACAGGTAAAAAGGCATATCGGTAAGTGCTCCCGTTCGGGAGCTTCTTTTCTTCCTAGTCGGTGGCAGAACCACCAGTGCTTTGGCATTGCCCTATTTCCTTATCGGTGCTACGGTATACCGGCCGGGGCGGATTGCGACAAGACCCGCGCGCAGTGAAGGGGTATAGTCTGACCAAGACCCGCTCCGCCCTTCGGACAGATTACCCAACCGGTGGAAAGTGTGCCAGCCCTTTCATAATGAATACATGTTACATTTGTGTTACAGTTTTATTACAAGTTGTGAAACACGTAAATACACAATAGGAGGGATACGATGAAACGGTTTGTCACAACGATGCTGATTGCACTATTGATACTCGGTACGGTCGCCACAGGCGCCTATGCCGCTACATGGAACAATGGAGATGCATGCGGTACCGTCACAGCGCGGGCGCTGAACCTGCGGACCGGCTCCAGCATCTGGAATAGGATTATGGGTGTCCTGAAGCAAGGTGATCAGGTCAACATCCTTCAGAAGTTTGGAAACTGGTTCTTTGTCAAGACTGAAGACGGCAAGTACGGCATGATCTACAAGAAATATGTAGACTGCGACAACGAGCAGCCCGCTCCGACCAAGAAGCCCGCTCCCACCGAGAAGCCGGCTCCGACAGCGACACCTGCTCCCACCGCGACGCCTGCTCCGACGACCAAACCGGCGCCCACCGCGACGCCCGCGCCCACTGCTACACCCGCACCGACAGCCACACCGGCTCCCACCGAGAAGCCGGACCAGGGCATCGGCGCCATGCAGCAGCAAATGCTGGACCTGGTGAACCAGGAGCGGACCAGCAGAGGCCTAAACGCTCTCAAGTGGGACGCGAACCTCGCGGTCGTCGCCCAGGACAAGGCACAGGACATGGTGGACAACAACTACTTTGACCATAATTCACCCACCTATGGCAGCCCCTTCGACATGATGAAGGCCTACGGTATCAGCTACCGGGCTGCGGGTGAGAACCTGGCCGGATACGGCAGTGTGGAAGGCGCCCACAACGGACTGATGAATTCCGAAGGGCACCGGGCCAACATCCTGAACAGCAGCTTTACCCACATCGGTATCGGTGTTGTCAAGAGCCCCCGCTACGGATACATCTTCGTCCAGCAGTTTATCGGCAAGTAAGCGTCAATCCCATCCAATAGATAAGGCCCCGGCTTTTAAAAGCCGGGGCCTTCTTTTTTGTGACGCTACTCTATATCGTACACGATGGTGACGGAGGCGCCGACCTCCAGCCGGCCCGACTGGGCGGGCACGCCCCCCGCGCCGTACTCTTCCGCGTAGGCTCGGCTGTCCCCATAGACCCCGGCTGTGCCGCCCTCACTGATGGAGGCGGGATTACCGAGGGTAATGCCGGAGGGGCCCGCCATGGCTTGAGCCTTCGCCTTGGCGTTCTCGATGGCCTTTGTTAGCGCCTCCTGATAGGCCGAGTCCCGGTCCTCCACATCAAAACTGATGTCATAGCTCTGATTGGCTCCCGCGCGGTTGGCGGCCTTGAGTACCTGGCCCACTGCGTCGATGTCCCGGATGGTGACCCGGACCATATGGGTCACCTCAAACCCAATGACCTCGTTGTACGAGGTGTCATAATTGTACCGGGGGTAGGCGCTGTACTGGGTGGTCTCGATGTCTTTCTCCTCCACCCCGGCTTCCTGTATGGCGGTGATCACCTCTGCCATGACGGCGTCGTTTTGGTCCTGGGCCGTGGCCGCGTCGGCGTCACTGGTCATGACCCCCACGGTGATAAGGGCGATATCTGGGTCCACCAACACGCTGCCGGTGCCCTGCACGGTCATCGTCCTGTCATTGGCGGTATCCGCGGCATTTCCTGTAACCACGGGCGCTTTTCCACAGCCGGCCAATAGGGCCGCGGCGAGCAGCAGGCTGAGCAGTGCGAATCCTATACGGATCCCCTTGTTCATCACTCATTCCTCTTTTCTTTCTCTCTGATTTCCTTATGCAGGGCACGCTGTTTTCGGGTAGCGGCCCGTACGATCAGTACCACAACTAGGGCGATGGCGCCGAAGAGCAGCAGGAAGGGCAGTACCGCGGTGAGCACCACCAGCACCGTCTCCAGGAAACTAACGAGACTCTTTAACGACCTGCGCAGGGTGTCCCCGATCCGCTCCCACAGGGTGTCGGGCTCCTCGGTAATATCGGTGTATTCCGTGACCTCATTGACATCCACGCTGACCCGGGAGAAGGCCACGAGGTTATCCCATTGTCGTAGCTGTCCCTGTAGCGATTCGATCTCGTAGCGGACCCTGGAAAGTTCCTGCTCCAGGGAAATCACATCCTCGATCTTCTCCGCTTTTTCCAGGATGCTTAAGAGCCTCTCCTCCTGGACCTCGAGGCTATTGAGCCTGGCCTCCGTATCCATATACTGATACGAGATATCCTGGCCGCCCTCATTACTGTTTGTGACGTTGCCCAAGTCTCCTACCGAATTGATGAAGGCCTCATAGGACGCCTCAGGCACCCGGAACTCGAAATGGGCGTACCGGCGGACATACCCGTCATTCTCCAGGGACCGACCGCTGACACTGCTGGACTCCACATACCCCCCCATGCCTTTTAGGAGATCCTGCATCTTCTTAAGCGTCTCATCAAAATCGTAGGTCTCCATGTTCATATAGGCCGTCTTGATGATCTTGTTGCCGTAGTCCGCTCCGGCGGTATCGGCGGAAGTATCCGAGTCATATGCCGCCTTTCCGGCTTCTCCGCTGGTAAACCCGAAGTCGCCGTCCGCCGCGGGGGCCTCTTGGGGAGCCTCCGGGGCGGCCTCCTCCATGGCGTAATCTCCCCGGACCGAAGAGATGTCTTTGGCGGATTTGGCACAGCCCACACTTGCCACCAGTATGAGCCCCGCAAGCAGGAACAGTATCCACCGGTTTACTCTTTTACTACGCATATTCATTCTCCTTTTCCATATGGTATTCATATGTACGGGCGTTTTAGCCCACTTTATCCTTATAGACGCAGCTGCCAATCTTTAGGTTGCAGAAAGGGATTGAAAACCCGCAAACGGTATGCTATCATAGGAAAGCACACGCCGAAGTGGTGGAACTGGCAGACGCGCTGGACTCAAAATCCTGTGGTAGCAATACCGTGTGGGTTCGACTCCCACCTTCGGCACCAACCCGAAAACCTGTATATATCAACGGTTTTCGGGTTTTATTTATTGATTTCAGCCAATCTGAGCATAATCCCAAATCATAATGGCACCGAAAAGGGCACCGTAAATTTATAAAAGCAAGTTCACCAAAATGAAACAAACCGACAATCCGAAAAATCGACTCCCTCCGTCCCACATTATCCGCAAAGCCCAATCGTAAGCATTCGGTTTTTCACATGCGCCCACATAGCCAGTATAACACTCTAAATATTACATGTGGTTAAAAAAGAGAATTGAACTATGTCTATTCTATTATAATTATGTTATTTACTATACTTATGGACACAAACAATGCACCAGATGCCGATCCGCGTCTTGGATAACTCCGGGTTTGACTTATCTTTTTGTTTGGGGATGGTATAATCTGCGTATTAATGATATATGGCATTTTCTAGCCGCAACAAACCGGACTCTGAGGTCTGTATGCAGTATAAAAAGATATCGGCAGCTTTTGTTTGTATAGCCTTGGTCTGGCTGTTCTTTTCCGCCGCCACGTTCTTTACCGCGTTGGTAGAATACCCGTGGCTGGAGCAGTGCGCAAATATCATAGAGTTGATCGTGGCGGCAGTGGTCGCCGGATTGCTCTTCTGGCAGTACCATCGGTCAAAGAGCATGCTGACATTGGCCGTATTCTCGGCCATTCTCTGCTGGACCCTGCGGGAATTATTCTGGTTTTCCTACGTCAATACCACCAACGTCGCCCTTCCCTATCCCTCTGTCGGCGATTTTGGTTTTCTCGGATATTACTTTTTCATGGCGGGCGCCTTGTCCCAGATTCCGATCAGAAACAAAAGAGGTCTGATCATACCGATTCCGGCTCTGATCATCCTCATCCCCGGGTTCATATTGTTTCAGACGGCGAGCGGCCCCGGCGTATTAATTCTCAATTTGGTCTTTTTGATCGCCATCGCCTTTGTTTCCTATCAGGCGTTAGAAAAATACACTAAAATAACAAACACCATGTTCTTCGCGACACTGCTGTTCGCGTTGAATGACCTTATTTTTATCATAGAGGTCAATACCAAGGACTACACCTTTCTCTGCGACATGCTGTATCCGTTGAGCCTGTCTTTACTGGCGTACGGAACGATCAAGGCGGGTGAGCGGTATGATTAATTCGTTTTTCCTAGGCAGTATTATCCCACTTGTCATGATGATCGTTCTTCTGAAGAAACAAAGCAGGATCATCATGATGTTCTTCGCCTGGGGCCTCGTCGCCTTTTTGATCTCGTATTACGCCAATACGGCTATTATCGACGCGACAGGCTTGAATACTGCGGGACTATCCGTGTCCTGGGCGCCGATCATCGAAGAGTTCTTTAAGGCGCTGCCCCTCCTGTATTTCGCGTTTTTTCGGAAAACTCACCCCCCCTTATTCCACTACGCGATGGCAAGCGGGATCGGGTTTGCCATCCAGGAGAATTACCTGTACCTAGTGACAAACGTGTATTCCCTCGTGTATATAGTGGTCAGAAGCGTAACCACCTGCCTGATGCATGGAATGACCACGGCCATGATCGGATACGGCATCAGCCTGATTGACAAATCCGCGAAGGGCTATTATTATCCCTTCTTGTTCGGGCTGTTTACATTTTCGGTCATTTTCCACACACTGTACAATCTGTATATAAACTCAAACGCCAAGATCCTGGGTTTATTGATGGCCCCATTGTTTTATCTGGTGGGGTATTTGGTTCTAAACGACTCAAAAAAAGTGACATCTGGAGGGTACGCAAAATGAAAAAGAAACTAATCATCCTGATCGTACTGGTATGTGTTTTGGCGGTCGGCATCTGGCAGGGATTTAGATTGGGCAATTTATCTGGGACGGCCAGCGCCCCTGATCTTGAGACCCTCATGAATCAGTGCCAGAACAATGACCTAGAAGTAGCCGCTTTGCTCCAAGACGTGCCGGAGATCAACAAAAAGCTAGAAAGAGCCAATGATATTCTCGCAATGATGCGCGATCAAAAAGCCAATCATGGCGAAATCAGTAAGGAGGTTTCCGATTATTTTTCGGAAAATGGTCTAGCATTGGTATCATTTGAAGTTTCATATGACGATGAGGAGATAGAAGCGGCCTGGGATGAAAACATAGAAACGGTAAAAGGGTATATTGATACACTAAACAGCGAAGCGCAGCTGCAAATGATTAAATTACAGTCCGCTATAAATAAACGGGACCAAGCCTATGAGCTGGCCCAAAACATGCTTGAAAAGGACCAGAAAACAAGGGATACCATTACCGGAAATATGAGATAATAATCCGGGCCGCAGAATGCGGTTCTGGATCGCATATTCTGCTGCGCCCCACATCTTATACGCTATCAATTCCGGACCCGCTCAAGAATAATCCGGTCAAATTTTAAGCGCTTTTTGGATGCATTTTATAAGTTACCCTACGGCGCATCTGAAGAAAAAAATAAGTTCTTCATCTCTCACCTATTCATACCACCCGACAGAATAATATTAGACATTAAGCAATTATTGGGCATAAAACAACCGGGCCACCATACAGCAGCCCGGAAATTGATTATCTCTCCATTTAATTAGTCCATATCCCCCAGCGCTTCCAGCTTTTTCGCGGGCGGCATGGGTTTAGAGTCACCGTGCTTCACAAACAGCATGGTGAAGAACGCCAGCGCTACAAAGAGCGCCCCATAGGGCAGCAATGTGTAGTACCCCACGTATTCCAGCAGCACGCCGGAAAGGATCGGCGTCACCACCTGGGCTGCCATGGAGAATGTGTAGTAGTACCCGGTGTATTTGCCCACCGTAGCGCCCTTGCTCATCTCCAGGACCATGGGCAGGGAGTTGACATTGATCGCGGCCCAAGCCACCCCGGCCAGCGCGAAAGATATGAACATCAGGGGGCTGTACGTGGTATACAATGCCGCGGTACCGAACACCGCCGCCAGCAGAACAACGCCGAATAGGATGGTCTTTTTCCGGCCAAACTTGGTGGCGATGTAGCCCGACGGCAGAAAGGATATGATCGCGGCGACCGTCGCCACCATCAGGATCAGGGACGCGTTCCCTTCAGTCATCCCCAGTCGATGCACCGCGTATTTGGAAAAGGCGGTGGTGACGGCGTTGTACCCCATGAACCACAGCGCGATGGAGGCCAGTATCAGCCCCATGCTCTTGCGCATTTCGGGAGGAAGCTTCTCCTTGGTCTTCCGGACGGGAACCTCTTCATTTCCGGCTTCCTCTGGATCGATGCCCATGGCGGCGCTGTCTTCCCGCATCTTCTTGACCAATTTCTTCTCATTGACCGTCAGCAGCAATATCGCGACACCCACTACCATGATGGCCGCTGTGGTGATGTAGATCGGCCAGTAATTGGCGTCCGGACTGGTGGTGTCTGGGGCCAGAAACGCGTTCAACAGCAGGATCGCGGCCCCGCCAACAGCCCCCATTAGATTGATCACACCATTTCCGATGGAGCGCAGGGGCTTGGGAGTCACATCGGGCATGAGCGCCACGGCGGGAGACCGGTAGGTCGCCATGGCGATCAGCAGTGCGCCGAGGACCACCATGAATAGGGTCAACTGACGCGTATGGACCGAATAGGGCATGAGAAGCATCAGTATGACCGCCGCGAGAGTGCCGAACAGGATGAAGGGCGTACGGCGGCCCATCCTTGTGTGAGTCCTGTCTGACAACGCGCCGAAGACCGGTATCAGGAATAACGCAACGATATTGTCCAGGGACATGATAAATCCGGCGATCGTATCGCCTACATCGAAGGTATTTTTTAAGATCAATGGGGTGTAGAAATCATAGAGCTGGTTAAACGCGGATATGGTGAGAAAAGCAAGTCCGACCAGGATAGTCTTTTTGTAATTCAGCTTCATAATGCCCTCCCTTATGTCTCATATACATCTAAATGTACCACTGTGTACCCGGATATGCAATTTAAATCGCTTTCATTATATTGAGCGTTCAAAGTTTTTCTTTGATCAACCCGCTCTTGTATCCCTCGATGAGCATTTCCAGCTTATCACACTGGTCTGTCAGTTTCCCGCCGATATCGGTATCGGCCACCCGTTTGCGCTCGCTCACCGTCTTCACCAGGCGGGCGGTGGAACGGATGTCGATCCCCTCGTGGATGGCCTTGTCCACCGACTCGAAGGGCTCATGGGCAATCAGCATGAACCCGTAGGAATTGTACACCAGGGTGTATCCGGCGATCCCTGTCTTCTGGTGGTAAGCCTTGGAGAACCCCCCGTCGATCATAATGGCTTTCCCCTTCGCTTTGACGGGGTTTTCCCCCGCCTTTGACCGCACGGGGACATGCCCATTGATAATATGGGAGGATCGGGGGTCCAGCCCGAATTCGATCAATACCCGCTCGGCGGCCTCCCGGTCATCCACCAGCGTGAAGTACGGGGCGTACACCTCGGCGTGTGTGTCCGTGTCCTCCAGGAAATACCGCTCGAAGGTCGCCATCTTGTCCTTGCCGAAGAGGGGTGAATCCGGGGCGCACCACAGGTACCACATGAAATCCCCTCCCTGGTAATAGGACTCCCGGGTGAGCCGGTCGATCTCCTTTAGCAGCGCCTCACCATATAGGTGTTTACCGTCCAGCTCGATCTCTCTGAAAGTCCCGTCGCGGTTCATGGGGACCGAGGCGTGGAAGAGCAGGTTGCCGTTGTATTTAAGATAAACGCTGCCCTTGGAGAATAAAAACCGCACGTGCCGCTGCAACGCCGCGCTCTTTACGAAGCACTGGGTCAAACCCAGGAGTATGGCCGCCTCCTCTGAGGTGAGCGCGGTGGGATCCGCGGGATCTATGGTGGGCAGTTCTGTGTCGTTCAAGGGATATCGCCTGCCGTTTAGCGTCACTTCCCCGTTTTCGTAGGTGTCGAGGATGCGCCTTTCATCCATACCGTACCCGGGGTGCTTTTTGATCATGTGGCTCTCCACTTTGAACTGTATGACCGCGATGGCCTTATGCATCTTACTGAGCAGCACTTGCTCTATATCAGGGATTTCCTGGGTGATGTGTGGCGCGAAATGCGCCATGGAGGCGTCGGAGTAGGTGTCCCCTGCGAAGGTCGCGAGCCTGCGGAGGTTGATCCCGTAGCCGTCTTCCAATATGTCGATATGCCCGTAACGGAGGCATATCCGCACCACATTGGCTACACAGGCCGCGTTTCCCGCGGCGGCGCCCATCCATAGGACATCGTGATTGCCCCACTGGATGTCTACCGAGTGGTGGCGCATCAGGGTATCCATGACGATATGCGCTCCGGGTCCCCGGTCGTATATATCCCCGATGATGTGGAGATGATCGATGGTCAGCCGATGGATCAGCATGGATATGCTGGCGATGAAATCATCGGCCCGGTTGAGGCGGATGATACTGCTGATGATCTGCCGGTAATATTCTTTTTTGTTGCCGTTGATATCGTCCTGGTTCAGAAGCTCGTTGATGATATAGGAGAAGTCCTCGGGGAGCGCCTTGCGGACCTTTGAGCGTGTGTATTTGCTGGCGGCCACCCGGGCGGTCTCGATCAGCAGGGCCAGGGTCTTTGCGTACCAGCTGTCCATATCCTCCATCTGCCGCTTGACGATCTCAAGCTTCTCCCGGGGATAGTAGATCAGCACCGCCAGATCGTCGATCTCCTCCTTGGACATGCTCTTGCCGAATAAATCCATGAGCTTGCGCTTGATCACCCCGGATCCGTTGCGCAGCACGTGGTTGAACGCCTCGTATTCCCCGTGGATATCGGTGATGAAGTGCTCGGTACCCTTGGGCAGATTGAGAATGGCGTTTAGATTGATGATCTCCGCACTGGCGGCCGCCACGGAGCCGAAGGATTGGCTTAAGAGTTCCAGGTATTCCAGGTGGTCTCTAAGTTCTTGTGCCGAATATTTCTGCATACTACCTCCGGTGCCTGGCTGAATCACTTCTAGGTATATGTATTGTAACATAAAAAAAGAGACCGCGCGGGGTCTCTTTATCCGGTCATCCCTTCTGGGTTATTCTCCTCCGTACCCCCTGTACGATCAGCACCACTCCGTAGCACACCCCCGTGAGCAATACGATGGACGCCCCGGACGCGATATTGAGCGCGTAGGAAATCCATAGCCCCAGCAGACATAGCAAAACGGTCACCCCTACCGAGATGCCCATCATCTTCTTGAGATCGTAGCTAATAAGCCGCGCGATGGCAGGAGGTACCGAGAGCAGGCAGATGATGAGTATGATCCCCGCCACCCGGATCAGCACCACCACCGTCAATGCGATCAAAAGATAGATCAGATACTCCAAAAAACGGGCGGGCAGCCTTAAGACCCGGGCGAATTCCTCGTCGAATAGAAACGCCTTAATAGACATATACAGCGCCGCCACGGTCACGACGATCAACCCATCCAATATCACCATCATCCACAAGTCCGTAGTGGATATGGTCAGTATATCGCCGAATAGATACGACGTCATATCGGGCGGGTACCCCGGCATCAGCGCGATGAACAATATGCCCAGCGCCATCCCCACCGACCAGAATAATCCGATGAGTATATCGGGGTTTGCCTGATTTTTTCTCTTCACGGTGGCAATCACAGCGGAGGCCCCGGCGGAAAACACCAGCGCACCGATCATGGGCTCGAATCCCAATAGGTACGATAGACCGATCCCCCCGAAGGCCGTATGGGCGATCCCGCCGCTCATCATCACCAGCTTCTTCTCCACGATGATCACGCCGATGATCCCGCAGGCGACGCTGGCCAGCACCGCTCCCAGGACCGCGTGCCGCAGAAAACCATAGGTCAACAACGCCTCAAACATGGTCCGCCTCCCCGTGCTCCCCCAGTACCCTGTGGGGCACCCCATGGGCGATGAGCTCCACCGGACAGCCGTACACCTTCTCCAGCACCTCGTGGCTCAGCTCCGGCTCCCCATGATAGAAGAGGTCGGTATTGAGGCAGGCGATATTGTCCACATAGGAGGATACCGCCATCATGTCGTGGGTGACCATGAGGATGGTCATCTCCTCCTTCAGGTCCTTGATGATGGTGAATATATGGGACTTGGCGTGGGCGTCCAGGCTGGCGGCGGGCTCGTCCAGTAGAAGTATCCTGGGCCGCATCATTAAAGCCCGGGCGATCAAAACCCGCTGCACCTGGCCGTTGGACAGCTGTCCGATCTGCCGGTCCGATAAATGATCTATCTCGAGACGCTCCATGATGGACTGACAAAGCTTCCGATCCTGCCCGCTGTAGTGGAGAAACAGCCCGTTACGCCCCGCCAGGGCTCCTGTCATCACCGCCTCGGCTACACTGATGGGGAACCGCCGATCAAAGGCGCTCAGTTGTGGCACGTACCCGACGGGTTCATCCCCCGGCACTTTCCCATAGATCCGGACGCTGCCGCTCGCGGGTCTCAATAGGCCTAAGATCACCTTTAGAAGCGTGCTCTTGCCCCCGCCGTTGGGGCCCAGGATCGCGACGAACTCCCTCTCCCCCACACAGAGATTGATGCGGGAGAGGGCGCGTATCTGATCATAATAGACCGTTACATCATGCATCTCGATGGCGTTCATATCACTTCACCCGGGCGAATGCGTCCGCCGTCTTTTTCAGATTGTCTATATAGTCCGACGCCAGGGGGGCGACCTTCACAGCCTCTCCCCCGATTTCGGCGGCGAAGGTCTCTGCCTGCCTGCTGTCAAACTCCTCCTGGTAGAATATCACCTTGATGCCCTCCTCTTTGGCTGTGTCCAGCGCGTTTTGAAAATCCTGGGCGGTGGCCGCTTTGCCTTCCTTTTCCAGCGCGATCACTTTAAGCCCGTATTCCTCGGCGAAATAGGCGAACGCCGGGTGATACACGATGACGGTCTTATTCTCCATCCCCCCCAGGGCCTCCCGGATATCCGCGTCCAGTTGGTCCAGTTTCGCCGTATAGCCCTCCGCGTTTTTCCGGTAGGTATCAGCGTGGGCCGGATCCAGCTTGCCAAGCTCCCTCTCGATGGCCGCGATCATGACTTTCACCCGCTTGGGGGACAGCCAGATATGGGGGTCGGCGGGTCCGTCTGCGTCGCCTTCCCGGAGCATGGGATAGACCTGTCCCACCTCTCCCTGCAGGGGTATGATCTCGACGTTCTCATTGAGACCCAGGGCCTTGGGCAGTATATTGACCGACTCGGTCGGCACTCCTATGGTGAAATACAGCGACGCCCGGCTGAAATCCTGAAGCAGCCGGGGGGTCGGCGCGTAGTTCTCGGGGCTGTATCCGGGGGGTATCATCACCACCACATCCACGAGATCCCCGGCCACCGCCTCCACAAATGTCCGCTGGGGGACGATGGACACCGCCACGGTCAAGGTGCGGCTTTCGGTGGTATCGGGGGCGCAGCCGATCAAAAGCCATGAGAAGAGCAAGCCTAGGAGACCTAGCGCTATGAGCTTTTTCATGCAGTTTTTTCCTCCCTCACTGCATTGTACCACAATGATATCCCGCTATCATTATTTCCGCAGGAAAAGGCTGGAATGCATCCAATATATTGCACCGAATATTCGACAATACTTAATATATTTCTAATAGAATTGACAAAAAGAATTGGTACACTGTATATGAAATACATCGGGCATCGCCTTTTGCATAGAGCCGAAATGCGGCAAAACACGCATTTATATGATACAATGCATGCCCTAATAGGAGTTGACGATTTTTATGAACCGAATGACCCGCTTCTTTGCAGTATTATGCATCCTGTGCCTGACCCTGCTTGCCGGCTGCGGCAGCAGCGACATCTTCCCCGTCGATCCGACACCGGAGCCAACGGCCACTCCCGGGGTCGATATCCCCGCAGACACCTCCGATCCTGCCAGCGGTCAACATGAGGAAGCCTCCGAAGAAGAGAAAGATACCCTGCCGGAGGAGGACAAAGACAAGCCCGTCGAAGACAATATCAACAGTGACGAGCTTACAGAAGACGAGCAGATCACCGAGGATGCAGAGAAAGTTGACTCCACCCAGGATCAGGTGGGCACATCTCCCGAGGATTGTGAGACCTGCCAGGACGAGGACGCGTCCGCTCTCTACCCTGTGATCAAGACCTACAATACCACCCTACCGGAGGAAATAGAGGCCGACCTGGCGTACACGGATTACCAGATCGCCTATGATTACGTGCTGATCATACGCTCCGACGTGAATATTCGGGAAGAACCCACCACAGAGTCCCAGATCCTCACCACCGGCGTGTATGGCGAAAAATACAGCCTGCTGGAAACCGTCCAGGGAGAATACCTCGAAGGGTACGACTCGGACGAGTGGCACAAGATCACATTTAAAAAAGATGACGAAGTCAAGACCGGCTATACCTTCGCCAAGCTCACCCATGTCCGGAAGTTCCAGTTTGACAAGATGTATGCCGAGCTTGCCAAAGTCAAAGAGCAGGTGGACGGTCATACCACGGCCTATATCAGCAATTACAAAAACTACAGCGGATGGGCGCCCCGGTTTAACGGCGGCACCACGGATGATTATGGTTACCGCCGTTCACAGAGCGCAGCCGGGTACGTCGAGCCCGACAAGGGAGCCTATTTCCGGTATATCCCCGACGGCATGTTGCTGAACGTGCTGGAAGAGACCGATGACTTTTACAAGGTAACCCCCATCACCTTCGGCAAAGAGTACTGGGTGGAAAAGAAGTTTGTGAGCTTTGACCACAGCATCGAATCCCTGGACCAGGTCGTCATCGTGGACCGCAAGTACCAGAACTGCGCGACTTTCGAGTACAGGGACGGTAAATGGGTCATGATCTCATACGTGTTCGCCACCACCGGCGCCAATGGGCAGTATAAACTCCCTACCCCCCTGGGGGACTATATGATGATCCAGAAGCGGGACCGCTTCCTGTACTTCAAGGACGGGACCAAGGAAATCGCGGGATACGCCCCCTACGCCATCCGTTTCTCAGGAGGCGGCTATATCCACGGCGTTCCGGTGAATTACATCATCCGGGACGGCAAGAAGATCAACCCGGGCCTCAAGGAATACCTGCACACCATCGGCACCACCCCCCGCTCCCATATGTGCGTGCGCAATTACACCAGCCATGCCAAGTTCCTGTACGACAGGATGGAGATCGGTAAAGCGGGGCTGTTTGTGATCGAGTAACCCTTCATCGTGACAGACGGGCGGAAATGGCAACCATTTCCGCCCGTTTTTCTCTTATTCAATCAAGTATTCAATCGCCTTGGTTTGATCACGATAGGTTACCCGGTATGTTTCATTTCCCTTGCGTCCAGTACTCCTTAAAACCCGACGCCGTTGGACGCCACCTGTTCCAATTGATTGCCGCTTAGTTTGTACACGCTGTAGGTCACCCCTTCGTAGTACCAGCACTTTACGACCGCCTCCAGCACACCGTCCCCGTCCAGATCGGCGCAAGTCGTAACAGAGAATAGGAGCCGGTAGGGCGTGATGTATTCGGGGTCTTCGGTCACGATATAACTGTCCACCAGTTGATCGACAGGCTGCCCGTCGACTATTCTGCGGAAGATCAGCACGGCATTATCACCCTTTTTGACTTCCGCCATCTGCTCATCCACCGTATTGTCGGCGGCGATCAGGACTTCGTCTGTCCCGTCCCCGTCCAGGTCCACGGAAATCACCTGTTTCAGCGCGGTCTTGGGTTCTTCGATTCCCTCCCCGGTGATCATCTCTTCGGCCAGAGCCAGGTATTGCGGTAGGTCCGTATCCAGGCTCTCATATTTCCGGGGGAACAGATTCCAGTCCCCCTTGAGAGCGATATCGTAGGGCACTCGTCCTCCGTCGGCGGACTTCAGTTCCACGTCTGCCAGATTGGAGACAGCTTCGTCCGGCCCCAGGGGCTCCCCCGTAATAAAGCTGAGAGGCGGTCCGCCGCTTGCCTGCCCCCTGTACGCGCCATCCATATATACGTCGTATTCAAATCCGTCGAAGTCTACAACGCCGCTCTCATAGAACACATCCCATGGCACCCAGCTTTCCCGGTAGAGCCCACCCACCAGCAGCCCCTCGATCAGTACGGGGGTCGTGACCATCGTGATCCCCGAAGGCTCGGCCTCGGGTGATTGTTCAGGTGTGGACACAGGAGCGGTGTCCGGGGTTATTATAGCGGGACTTGGTGAGATATCGTCCGCGGGATTGACAGATGTGTTCGAACAGCCCGTCAATACCAAGAGCGCAGCCAGCAAGACAAGGAATCGTTTCAAGGTCGTAAACCTCCATAGATGAATTAAGAGGCCCGTAGGGGACCTCTTGATCATACTGAACTTTACGTAATTTTACAAGTATTACTCAAAATAGTTTTTTTTCGACTATATTGACCTGTCGTGAACGAATGAACCCAGCTTGTCATACAGCATATCATCCCATCGCTGGTAGACCTCGGCGGGTTTGGGCGCGGTCCACTTGGTGTAGTAAAACTCCAGATAGGTATCACAGCCGCCCTTGTCGCCGAAGTGATGTTGTGGGTCGTTGACTCTTTGGACGATATCCTCTCTCTCTTTTTCAGACAGCCTCTTGTACTTATCATAATGCACGATACCGATACTGCTTAGCCGCCCCTTCCGATGGTCCGGTCCCTTGTCCTCGTACCCGAGTAGCACCGCCGTGACGGGGAATATATGCTTATCCGGCAGGTCCAGTTCCCGATACAGCTCAGCCAGGTTCTTGCGGTCCGCATTGTGGATGCTGTTGGTATAAAGCGACGATACCCCCAGGGATGCCGCCGTAATCACGGCAGTCTGGGCGGCGATCACCGCATCGGTATGAGCCGTAAGATAATCAAACAGATTGTCATAGTCGCTTTCATACCCGAGATGCTCCCCGATTTCGTAGATCCGGTTGAAGTCCGCGCAAAATACAAGCGCCACCGGAGATCTGGCTCCGCAGCCCAATACTTTCGCCACCCTGTCCGCCCCCCGGATCACGATGATGGAGTACCCCTGGCGGTTCGAGGCGTTCGCGCCTCTGACGCTGGCCTCCAGTATGGTATTGACGGTCTCTTTATCGATGGGACGAGAGGTGAAATTCCCATGGGTAGAGTGCAGTCCGTTGATGGTTCTCATGGTTTCGTTCATCGTTCGTTCTCCTATTTCTGATCCTTTATATCTCGCATCCTGTCGCCGCATTTCGTGAGCAGTTCATACAGATGTTCGCTCTCCTCCGGCGTCAATACATCGAAGGGACTGATGTCCAGGGGAGGTACCTCTTCATTAATATACTTCAAGTACTCCTTTCCTCTATCCGAGATAAACAACCGGTGGTACCTAGCGTTTTCCTCCCCTTTCTTCCGATAGATCAGACCTTTTTTCTCAAGGTTTCTTATAATTACAGACGCCGTGGGCCTGTCGCAGTGCATGTATTCAGCCACTTCGCTGGGGACCATGAATTCCTGCCTCGAGAGTTCTTTCAGAAGCGATAACTGCGGTAGTGATATATCGTAACCCACCAGCCGCTTCTGAAGAAACCGCCTCCATTCGAGGAACAGCCACGCGAGTTTTTCTGTCAACGCGCCGGAACTTTTGATACCACCACCTCCTCTGTTAGAGTTCTAATGGTATGATATTCCATATCAGGCTGATTGTCAATACAAAGATACAACCGCTGCCCCCTGCATACGGCCCCGGTGGGATGGTATACTACGGTTGGAGGTTTTACCCATGCCATATGAACAATCCAATACCAATCAATTGATCCATGAGAAGTCCCCCTATCTCCTCCAGCACGCCCACAACCCCGTGAACTGGATGCCCTGGGGCGACGAGGCCTTTGCAAAAGCCAGGGAGCGGGATGTGCCGGTATTTCTAAGTATCGGGTATTCCAGCTGCCACTGGTGCCACGTGATGGAGCGGGAGAGCTTCGAGGATACCGAAGTAGCTTCTTTATTGAATGAGCATTTCGTCAGTATCAAGGTGGACCGGGAGGAGCGTCCCGACATCGATCACCTCTATATGCAGGCCTGCACCGCCATGACCGGCCAAGGGGGCTGGCCTTTATCGATCTTTCTCACACCGGATAGGCTGCCATTCTTCGCGGGGACGTATTTCCCCAAGCACGACCGGTATGGGATGCCCGGACTGATGACCGTTTTAGGACGGATTATCACCCTGTGGGGGACCGACCGGGATAAACTGACCGACGCGGGCAGGAATACCCTGCGTTACCTGGGGGAATCGGCCGCTCCCCATATGGTCGACGAAGAGATCGACTACAGCGACGAGGCTTACGGCCAGTTCAAACTGAGCTATGACGCGGCCTACGGGGGATTCGGGAGCGCGCCCAAGTTCCCCTCCGCCTACAACCTGCTCTTTCTCATGCGGTACGCCATCGCCAGAGAAGAGCCCCACGCGCTGCAGATGACCAAGAAGACCCTGACCGCCATGGGACGGGGAGGCATTTTCGACTTCATCGCGGGGGGATTCTGCCGGTACTCGACCGACCGGCAGTGGCTCGTCCCCCATTTCGAGAAGATGCTGTACACCAACGCCCTGCTGGCTATCGCCTACGCCGAAGGGGCCGCCTACCTGGACCCGGACTACGCCTGGGCCGCCAAGCGCACCCTGGACTACTGCGTAAGGGAGATGCGGGGTGGTCAGGGGGGATTCTTTACCGCCCAGGACGCCGACAGCGAAGGGGTCGAGGGAAAATACTACGTATGGTCACCGGAGGTGATAAAGACGGTACTCGGCGAATCCGACGGGACTCGTTTCTGTAAACTGTTCTCCATCACGGAGAGAGGGAATTTCGAAGGAAAGAGTATCCCCCATCACATCGACAGGGATATCGGCAAGGAAGACTGGGATTTCGCTCACAAGTGCTTTCCCCTGCTGCTTACTGAACGCAGCAAGCGGGTACAGCCCCTTACCGACGACAAGGTGCTGACCTCCGGCAACGGGCTGATGATCGCGGCGCTGTCCGTCTGCGGACGGCTGCTGGATACCCAGGAATACTACAAGCGGGCCGAGGAAGCGGCCTCGTTTATCCTTGACAATCTCATGACGGAGGGCAGGCTGCTCTCCCGGTGGCGTGAGGGCCACGCCGCCCATCCGGCCACCTCTGACGACTACGCCTATCTCATCTGGGGGCTCATCGAGCTCTATCAGTCTGTCCACCACCCGCGATGGCTGAAGGAAGCCGTTACGTTGACGGACTCCTTGCTGGAACTCTTCTGGGACGATCAGGACGGTGGTCTCTTCCTTTCCGGCAGCGATGTGACCGACCTGCCCCTGCGGCTTAAAAACATCCACGACGGGGCCGTTCCCTCGGGGAACGCTGTGGCCGCCATAGATCTCATCCGCCTCTCCCGCCTCACCGACCATACCGCTTACGAGGAGAAGGCAAGAGCCATCCTGGAGGCCTTCGCGGGGGAGATGGCCGCCTCCCCCATGGGATGCGCGGGGCTTCTCACGGCCCAGACATACCTATCCCACGGCCTTACCGAAGTCACCATTGTCAATGGCGTAGGGCTAAAATCCATGCTGAATTCCGTGAGGCAGTTTAATCCCTTTGCAGTGGTTTCCATTGTAGGACAGGGATACGAAGAAATGAATACATTGGCGCCCGACGCCGCGGGGAATGCCCCCATGGAGGGCAAGGCTACGGCCTACGTCTGTACCCGGACGGGATGCCAGGCCCCGGTGACTGACCCGGAGGTATTGCGGAATATGCTGACTGTACAAGAGATACACTGATTATCACATACAACAAAGCCCGCCGAAATGGCGGGCTTATTCATGCTTTATTCCCCCACCGCTTTCACGAAGCAGCGCCGCCGGCGATGTTGCCGTGTCTCGTAGAATTTCCACTGGGACTGGACCTTGTCGTTCAGTTCCAGTTCCGGATTGGACTCGGTGATCTTCATATTGTACTTGATGGCCTCCCGGGTGATGGCGTCCATCATCAGGGCGTTGACCCCCTTACCCTGGTGTTCGGGCTTGATCCCGACCAGGTACAGGTCCAGCCGATCGTTCTTCTTGATGGAGCGCAGGATGGGGATGAACCCGAAGGGCAGCAGCCGTCCCCCGCTCTTCTGCATCGCCCGTGAAAATGACGGGAACGTGATGCCGAAGGCCACCAGTTCGTCGTTCTGGTCCACCACCAGCTTGATGAAGTCGGGATTGGCAAATCCGATGTACTGGTCGATATAGGCGTCCACCAACTCAGGCGTCATGGGCGCCACCCCGTACAATTGCTCATAGGCCTCTTCCAGCACGTCAAACATCTGGTGGGCCCAGGGGAGTATATCCTTGGTCCTCTTGAATTCCAGCAGCCGGTAGCCGAATTTCCGCTTCACGATCTCGGCCAGGCGCGCCACTTTCTCATTGGGCTTTTCGGGTATGACGATTTGGAATTCCATCCAATCCACGTCTTTTTGAAATCCCCGACGGATCATGTGCTCCCGGTAATAAGGATGATTGTATATGGTGGCAAAGGTGCCGAGCTCCTCAAACCCCTCTATAAGCATCCCCTCCATGTCCAGATCGGTGAATCCCAGGGGCCCGTGGATCTCCTCCATACACCTTTCCCTGGCCCACCGCTCGGCCGTATCGATGAGGGCGTCAAACACCTCGGCATCATCGATAAAGTCAAGCCGGGTGATCCTTACCCGTTTCTGGTTCCAGGTCTCATTGGCCCGGGTATTGAGGATGACGCCGACGCGCCCCACGATCTCCCCTCCACGGTAGGCCAGGAAATAGTCCGCCTCACAGAACGAGTAGGCGGGGTTTTTGTCACGGCGCAGGGTGTTCATCTCGTCCATCCGTAGCGCGGGGACATAGCAGGCATTACCCTTGTAGAGCTTGTTGGGAAAATCCACAAAGCGTTTCAGATCCCGCAGGCCTTCCACCTTCCGTATCTTTACCATTGTGATTCCTCCGTGTACCGGCCGTATGAAGTATGTATAAATGCTGAAATAATGAGGCCGGGTGATACATAGAATCTTATCACATTATGACGAAAGGGGAAAGAATAAACAAAAGGCAGGTGACCGGTCACCTGCCTGCTAATACACAATACTACCGCCTAATGCCTAACACCTAATACCTACTGCGCCGGGGGCTTGTAGGAGCTTTTCAGCGGCACGGTCCTGTTGAATACCAGCTTATCCGGGGCGCTGTCCTTGTCCATGCAAAAATACCCCTGCCGCAGGAACTGAAACGTATCCTCCGGCGTGGCTTCTGCAAGGGCCGGCTCCGCGTATCCCTGGGTGATGACGAGGGAGTCTTCATTGAATACCAGATCCCCGTCTTCGCCCTCCACGAACAGATACTCGTAGAGCCGCATCTCGGCGGGTACGGCGTGCTCCGCGCTCACCCAGTGGAGCGTCCCCTTGACCTTGCGGTCCATGGGCTTTCCGCTCAGGGTCTCGGGATCGTAGGTGCAGTGCACTTCTGAGATATTCCCATCGCCGTCCTTCACCACATCGGTGCAGGTCACGCAGTAGGCCCCCTTCAGGCGGACCTCCTTGCCGGGATACAGACGAAAGAATTTCTTGGGCGGATCCTCCAGAAAATCCTCCTGTTCGATCCAGATCTCCCTGCAGAAGGGGACCTTCCTCTCCCCCATCTCCGGGTTTTCCTGGTTGTTGTCCACGGGCAGCCACTCCACCTTGTCCTCAGGGTAATTGGTGATGATCACCTTCAACGGGTCTATGACCGCCATCATCCGGGGCCGGGTCATTTTCAGATCCTCCCGGACGCAGTGCTCCAGAAACGCGATATCCACCGTGCTGTACCGCTTGGCGACTCCCACGGCGTCGATAAACGTGTGGACGGCCTGGGAGGTGTACCCCCGCCGCCGCATGGCCCGCAGGGTGGGCATCCGGGGATCGTCCCATCCCCGGACCCTTCCCTCCTCCACCAGCGCCCGGAGTTTGCGCTTGCTGGTCACGGTATTGGTCAATTCAAGCCGGGCGTACTCCCGCTGCTTGGGGAGGTACTCAAATTCATCTGCTAGCTGCTCCACCACCCAATTGTACAGGGGCCTGTGGTCTTCGTATTCCAGCGAGCACATGGAATGGGTGACCCCCTCCATGGCGTCGGACAGGGGGTGCTGGAAATCGTACATGGGATAGATGCACCACTTGTCTTTGGTGCGGTGGTGGGACACATGGGCGATCCGATAGATCACAGGGTCCCGCATATTGAGATTGGGGGATGACATATCGATCTTTGCCCGCAGCACCCGGGAGCCGTCGGGTAATTCCCCGGCGCGCATCCTGCGGAATAGATCGAGGTTTTCCGCTGGCGTCCGGTCCCGATAGGGGCTGTTTTTCCCCGGCTCGGTGAGCGTCCCCCGGTATTCACGTATCTCATCTTTATCGAGGTCACAGACATAGGCCTTGCCCATCTCTATGAGTTTTTCGGCGAATCCGTAGAGCCTATCAAAATAGTCGGAGGCGAAAAACAGCCGATCTCCCCAGTCATAGCCCAGCCAGCGGATATCGTCCATGATGCTCTCCACAAACTCGGCCTCTTCCTTGATGGGATTGGTATCGTCAAAGCGCAGATTCCATTTACCGCCGTACTTGATGGCGGAGCCCGCGTTGATGATCACATTCATGGCATGGCCGATGTGCAGGTAGCCGTTGGGCTCGGGAGGGACGCGGGTCACCACCCTGCCGCCGTTTAAGCCGCTTTGGATGTCTTCCTCGATGATCCTGTGTAGAAAATTGGTCCCCGCCGGGATTTTATCAGCTAGATTTTCAGCCATCCTATCTCTCCTTCGCTGTGGGTCGGTTAATTGTCCCTATTGTACCACCGATCGTCATTTTCTCTCAATCCTGTTGGGCATAAAAGTGTATCCGGGAGCGGAAAATAACGCCCCCGTCTTCGTCACGGCCCTCTGTGATCACCGTATTTTCCGCACCTTTTGCATAGAGGAGGACGCGCTGGCCCGCGCAGAGTTCCCCCATATAGTTCATCGTCCAGTCCTCGATTGGCCGCGCCGTGTATTGGTCCGGCAATGCCGACAGTGCGAGTTGGGCGTGGCGGACGTTGTGGATATGGCCGTTGCGGTCGGTCTGATACCACTCTGCGTAGCGCTCCCCCATAGCATTCATATCTTCCAGGGGATCGAGCTTATCCGGCAGGGAGATCGTCTCCTTGGTCTCGATGGGCTGGTGCCCTCCCATGTCAAACCGGATCGGTTTTCGGCTGCCGGCATCGACCAGGATGCCGTCCAATAGTCCCCTGGCGCATACCCGGCCCTCCGTGTCATAGAGCTCGTAGGCGCGGAAAGCCTTGACCCGCTGGACCTTGCAGACCCATGTCCGGATCGATACGGACTCCCGCCACGCGGGCATGGGATAGTCAAAGGTCATGTGCAGCCGCGTCATGAAGAGCAGGGAGCCGGTATCCCGGGTAAATGTCAGCCCCATCTCCTCGGCGTGGCGCAGCCCCGCCTCCTGTATGGTCCGCAAAATAGCGATGGGCCGCATCCGGCCGTCGGCGTCGCAGTCAAAATAGGGTACGTCCAGTTTGAGATTCTTGAATTCCATCCAGGCTCCTTTTTTGATGTCACATAGGCAGTATATATGTGCTATAATAGCACCGATGCACAGCCACAAACAAGGAGGAACGATCACGTGAGCGGCGAACCCACAAACAACGAGCAGAACACCGGAGAGAACCTGAAGGGCCACTGCAACGCTTTCTGTCCCCAGTGCGGGTCGGACCTGTATTTCTACAACAACGCCTGCTACTGCAAGAACCCCAAATGCGACTGGTCCTGCGGCGGCTGCGAGAAATACGGCACCCGTCAGGAATAAGGTTCCAGGGGCACTACAGCGGTCTTTTTTTTCTTTTCATACAGGAATAACAGCCGGACACCCTCCGGCACTAGGATCGGGTCCTGTGCGAGCACATCATAATCAAAACGCTCCACATGGGCCTTTCTCTCGTCCAGGGGCATATCAATACGATCCCGTACGGCGTCCAGGGCGGTCCGTGTCTCCCTGACCCTGTCCCGCCGTTCCTGATGGCCAAGACAGGCCGGGTATTTCTTGGGCCTGGCGTGGGACACAAAGTCCAGACGGATGAGATCGGCCATCAGTGCCGCGTCTTCCCCCATCACCTCCGTTCCGAAGGCGCAGAGATCATCATAGGTATCGAGAAACGAGGGTTTCGCGTCCCCCGGATACGTGGTCTTGATGAACGCAGACAGTTTCTCAAACACCCCATAGGCGTTTTCGCCGGCCCGCTCCACCAGCTTTTTCAGGGTGTGGCCGTACCGTCCTGTGTTGGCGTAGCGCTCCACCATCTCCTCTATATCGTGAACGCCCCGCAGATCCTGATAGGTCATCCCGTCCGTCCCCAATACCTCGTAGGGGGCGTCGGGGGTATACCGGCAGCCCCGCTCCGCCGCGGTCTCACGGAGGCGGCTCCCCCGCAATAGCTTCAGAAAGCCCACCTGGAGGCGCTCCGCCCCCATAGCCCATACCCGGTTAAATGACGCGGCGAAACTCTCCGGTGTCTCCCCCGGCAGTCCCGCAATCAGATCCAGGTGCAGGTGGATATTCTCCATCTCGCGTAACCGCGCAACGTTTTTTGCTATCTTAACGATATTTGTTTTCCTTTTTGATGCCGCCAATACCTCCGGGGTAGCGCTCTGGACCCCGATCTCGAACTGTGCCCGGCCAGATGGCATATGTCCCAGGATATCCATCGTTTCTTCATCCAGCAGATCGGCGCAGATCTCGAAGTGAAAGAGGGTATCCGTGGAAAGCCCCGCGATGTATTCAAACAGCTCCGCCGCCCGGCGTTTGTCGCTGTTGAATGTCCTGTCCACGAATTTCACTATTTTGGCCCCCCAGTCGGAGAGCCGCTTGATCTCCTCCTTCACGGTGTCCAGGGAACGGTACCGGACGCCGGGAGCCGCTCCGGAGAGGCAGTACCCGCAGGAGAAGGGGCATCCCCTGCTGGACTCGTAATACAGTAGCCTGTCCCTGATGTCCTCGATCCCGCCACCGTAGGGAAAGGGGATGCTGTCCATGGGCACCGGGTTTGCTGTCCCCTGGTCGATGATCCGCTCTCCGTCCCGGTAAGTAATCCCCGCCAGTCCCCCTATGTCTTGTCCGTTTTCCAACCTTGCGATTAGTTCCGGGAGGATGTTCTCCCCCTCCCCCCTGAGTATATAGCGCACCCCGGGGTTCTCTGTCATCCACCACGCGGTATCGAAGCTCACCTCCGGGCCGCCCCAGAGGATGGTCCCCTCCGGATATACGATTGCCAACCGGGCGGTGAGTTTTTGGACCAGTTCGATATTCCATATATAGCAGGAGAACCCTGCTATGTCCCACTCCCCCGCCGTGATCCCGGCCATAACGCGGCCGATGGGCTGGTTGACGGTGGACTCGTATACGCAGGCGGTATGGCCCGCTTCCCGCAGGCTCGCGGCCAGGGTGCGGACCGCGAGGTTGGTGTGGGTGTAGCTGGCGTTGAGTGCGACGAGCAGTACTTTCATAGGGGATGTCCTTTCCATGTACAGGTAGTATAGCAGAATGGACAGTAAATCAAAAGAGAGCAGACCCCAATAAAGCGGGCGATCGATAGCCCCACCCATTGCCCCATAGGGTGACAACAAAAGAACCCCCCGCCTGGATGTTCAGGCGGGGGGTACGCTTGCAGGTCTTACAGGCAGTCGAATTAGACGCTGAACAGCATCTCGCCATAGGTCGGCAGGGGCCAGAGCTTGGCGTCCACCAATGTCTCCAGCGTATCGCCGTCCTCCCGCAGCTTGGCCATTGTCGTAAAGACCTCGTCGCGGTAGCGGGTGGCGCATTCCAGGGTGTCCTCTTCGGCCTCGGCGGCATAGGCCACCGCTTTTTCCAGGGCGCTGATATTTTCCTTAAAGGATGTGAGCGTGGCGCAGATCTCGGCCAGCATGCTCTTCATCACGCCCATATCCACGGCCATCCCGGTCTCCTTGATGCCGTTGATGGTCCTCGCCAGGACGGAGGTATACTCCACGGCGGCGGGCAGGATCTGGCGCCTGGCCATCTTGAGCATGGTCATCGCCTCTATGTTGATCTTCTTGGCGTAGGTCTCCAACAGGACCTCGTACCGGGAGTGGAGTTCTTCCTCGGAGAACACACCGTGGCGGCCAAATAGCTCGATGGTATCTTCCTTGATCATATAGGGTACGGCGTCCACCATGTTCTTGATATTGGGCAGTCCCCGCTTCTCGGCTTCCACCGGCCATTCGTCGGAGTAATTATCGCCGTTGAAGATCACCTTCTTGTTGTTCTCGATCATGTCCTTGACGATCTCCTGGACCGAGGCGGTGATATCGCTGGATTTCTCCAGTATGTCCGCGTACTGGCAGAGGGTATCCGCCACGATGGTGTTGAGTACGATATTGGGGCTCGCGATACTGTCGGAGGACCCCACCATCCGAAATTCGAATTTGTTGCCCGTAAATGCGAAGGGCGACGTTCTATTCCGGTCGGTCACATCCTTGGGCAGGTCGGGCAGGGTGTTGACCCCGATGACCAGCTTGCCGCCGGCGTTGCTCCCCGTGACATTGCCGTTCTCGATCTGTTCCAGGATCTCGGTGAGCTGCTCGCCCAAAAAGATCGAGATGATGGCGGGGGGCGCCTCGTTGGCCCCCAGGCGGTGGTCGTTGCCCACGGAGGAGGCGGAGAGCCGCAGCAGTTCCGCGTGCTCATCCACGGACTTGATCACAGCCGAAAGGATCAGCATGAACTGGGCGTTCTCATGGGGGGTGCGGCCCGGGTTTAAGAGGTTGATCCCGTCGTCGGTGGACATGGACCAGTTGTTGTGCTTGCCGCTCCCGTTGATGCGCGCGAAGGGTTTCTCATGGAGCAGGCACACCAGATCGTGGCGCTGGGCCACCTTCTGCATGGTCTCCATGACGAGCTGGTTGTTGTCGGTGGCCACGTTTGAGCTCGCGAACACAGGCGCCAGCTCAAACTGGGAGGGCGCGACTTCATTGTGCTGGGTCTTGGCGGTGACGCCCAGTTTCCAAAGCTCGGTATTGAGCTCCTTCATGTAGGCGGATACCCGCTCCTTGATGGCGCCGAAATAGTGATCGTCCAGCTCCTGGCCCTTCGGCGGCGGCGCTCCGAATAGTGTCCGTCCCGTGTAGACCAGGTCCTTCCGCTTGAAGTAATCGTCCCGATTGACCAGGAAATACTCCTGCTCGGGTCCCACGGTGGTGATGATCTGTTTGCTGGTGGTGTTGCCGAACAGCTTCAGTATCCGCATGGCCTGCCTGGAGAGGGCCTCCATGGACCGGAGCAGGGGCGTCTTCTGGTCAAGCGCCTCCCCGTTGTAGGAGCAGAACGCCGTGGGGATGCAGAGCGTCACCGCGCCGGAGGGCTCTTCCTTCAGAAACGCAGGAGAAGTGCAGTCCCAGGCGGTGTAGCCCCGCGCCTCAAAGGTCGCCCGCAGGCCCCCGGAGGGAAAGCTGCTGGCGTCTGGCTCGCCCTGGATCAATTCCTTGCTCGAAAACTCCATGATCACCTTGCCGTCAAAGGTCGGCTTGATGAAGGACTCGTGTTTCTCCGCCGTCACGCCGGTCAGCGGCTGGAACCAATGGGTGTAGTGGGTCGCCCCTTTTTCAACGGCCCATTCCTTCATGACGATGGCCACTTCCTCCGCCACCTGGGGATCGAGGGCGCTCCCCTCTTTGATGGTCTTCTGCAGCGCCTTGTATGTCCCCTTTGGCAGCCGCTCCCGCATCAGTGCGTCGCTGAATACATTGCTGCCGAAAACTTCGTTCAGATCCTGAATCTTTTCGCTCATTGCCCAAGCTCCTTTCATGATTAAAAAACAATAAAAAAAGACGTCTCAAGACCCTGTGTCTCAAAACGTCTTTGTTTTCCAACAGGCAAATATCATCCTAACTTGCTATATATTATACCAGCACCTTGATTCAGATGCAACCCATTTTTGCATGATTTAGCGGCTTTCATGCATTTTTTATCGGCTTTTTACCGGTCAGGGGGACCCGGTCCCTGGAAATATGCAGGATGCCATCCAGAAACACCAAAAGCGCGCCCACGCCGATATTGAGATAATAACTCAGTATGCGCCACATGAGCATGGCGATGAATATAAAGGGCTTGGGGAAGAAGATCGGGTAGAACACGTAAAAGGCGCCCTCGCTGGCGCCGCTGGCCCCCGGAGTGGGGAAATAGGATACCATCACCTGCAAAAACGCCCCGACCAATGTCATATCCAGCCATGTGGCCGTATTGAGACCGAAGGAGCGGTACACGAAATACGGGATGCTGAAAAAACAGGTGAGCTGTATGATGGTCAGCAGGAACAATACCGCCATGGTCTTCCAATTGCCCTGCTGCATCTTGAGCCCGTGCTGGAAATCATCCACCGCGTGATGAAGCCGCCGCCACTGGTGCAGGGGGCGCTTTACGATCTTGAAACGCTTTAGGACTTTCATCCCCCAGTACAGGATCTGTTTCAGCCGCCTGTTGTGGCTGGCCATGGCCAGTACCGTAAACAGCAGCCCGATGATCAGGACCAGTCCCAGCACCGCGAAGGGGAACATCCCCGCGGCCCGGCTCAGGATCAATCCGGACTTGGCGATGAAGGCGACGATATAGATCAGGCAGTGACAGATGAGCATGATCACATACTGCATGATCAATACCGCCGTGGCGGTCCCGCCGGGCACGCCGTACCGGCTGAAATAATAGACCTGCATGGGCTGTCCCCCCGTGGCAAAGGGAGTGATCGCCCCGTAATACTGTCCGATAATCGCGATTTTGAGATACGTAAAGAATCGATTCGGGACCTTGGAGGTCACATGGAGCGATACCAGGTACTTGACGGCGTCCATGCTCCAAAAGACAAACATCAGCAAAAATCCGCCGGTCACCCACCACGGGTCCAGCCGCTCGAAAGCGCCTCCCAGGTCCTTCAAATCGGGGTCAAGAAGGCCGATAGCCGCGATGATAGCCAGGTTGATCAGCAGTAATACGAATGTAAAGACCTTTTTGCGCATACGACCCCCAAGGATAATGACCTGCCAAAAGGCTCTATCATATTACCATTTTTCCTATGCGGTTGGCAACTTGAAAACAACAATGCCGGAGGCGTCCCGCCTCCGGCATTTGTATCGAAACTTCGGTCACAATATGATGCAGATCAGTCCCCCGCTGCCGTCATTGATGATCCGCTGGAGCGTCTCCTGGAGCTTGCCCTGGGCGTCCTCGGGCATCCTGGCGAGTTTGTTGGAAAGCCCCTCGCGGACCAGCTCGTGGAGGGATTTACCGAATATATTGGTCTCCCAGATCTTTCCGGGATTGGATTCAAATTCATCCAGCAGGTACCGGACCAGCTCCTCACTCTGCTTCTCCGTCCCCACGATGGGCGACACCTCGGTCTCGATGTCCGCCCGGATGATGTGGAGCGACGGCGCGCTGGCCCTTAGGCGCACCCCGAACCGACCGCCCTGCCGCACGATCTCGGGCTCGTCGAGTTCCATCTCGGTCACATCGGGTGCCACCAGGCCGTACCCCGTGCGTTTCACGTCACAGAGCGCCCCCGCCACCTTATCGTACTCCTTCTTGGAACTGGACAGCTCGGTCACCAGGCTCAAGAGGTTGAAGTCGTCGACGATACTGAGGCCCGCCGCCTCCCCCAGCACCTGGTAAAAGAGGGTGTTGTCGGCGCTTAGGGCCACCACTACTTTCCCCGCCCCCAGATCCATATCGCTCACCACGGGGGGTTTCAGCTTACCCTCCTCGGGCATGTGCTGGACCACGGCCTTCACATCCCGGATCCGATCGATATCGGCCGCCCATATCCGGGCCGCGTTCATGATCTCCCGGTGCATCCAGTGCTCCTCGGGCAGGGCGTAGGCCCATTCCGGGATATCGACGCGGACTTCGCTGACCGGGAACTCAAACAGTATATCCATGAGGATGTCTTCGATCCCCGAGGAATCCAGGGCCGCCACATCCACCGCCCGGACCGTGACAGCGTACTTCTCCTCCAGGGCCTGGCGCAACGCCAGGGCCGATTCGGAACCCGGGTACCGGGTATTGAGCAGCATGATGAAGGGTTTATTGAGGGCCTTCAGTTCATTGACCACCCGTTCCTCCGCCTCCAGGTACGCGGTGCGGGGGATTTCGGTGATACTGCCGTCGGTGGTCACCACGATGCCGATGGTGGAGTGCTCCGCGATCACCTTACGGGTGCCGATCTGGGCCGCCTCCACAAATGGCATGTGATGGTCCGCCCAGGGGGTCATCACCATCCGGGGTTCGTCGTCCTCCATGTGGCCGGTGGCGCCGGGGATCAGGTACCCCACGCAGTCCACCAGCCGGCACCGTGCCCGGGCGTTCCCCGGCAGGGTGACGTTGACGGCCTCGTTGGGCACAAACAAGGGCTGGGTGGTCATGATGGTCCTGCCCGCGCCGCCCTGGGGAGTCTCATCCCGCGCGCGCTCTTTGCCGGGGCCCTCCTCCATGTACGGCAGCACCATGTTCTCCATGAACCGCCTGATGAAGGTGGATTTGCCCGAACGGACCGGCCCCACTACGCCGATATAGATATCCCCTCCGGTCCTCTGTGCGATGCCGTGGTACAGATCATATGGTTCCATATCCGCTACCTCCCAAATTGCGCGTGCCGGTATCCCGCAGGTACAGCCGGCTTACTTAATCTTATGGATGGGCTTGTGCAAATATGACCACGGTTGTTAAATTGTTCTCTTATATAAAGGAGATGTGCAATAGGCAAATATGCCGGATACAGAACGTAAGCGGCATCACCGCACGTCTATATTGAACGCGCCGTCTTTGAACCAGACCGAGCGGGCGAATCGGATCGTGTCTTCTTTGCTAAAATACGCCCGGTTCAGAAATACGGCGTAGCCGATGTCGCTGTCCTCCTTTGCGAAGAAAACATACCACATCTCGGACGTATACTCTTCCGGCGTGAGCCCTTTTTCCTCTATCTGGGGAGCCGTGTACAGATCATGGTCGATCGGGATGATGACGGCTGGAGCGTTGCAGCCGTCCACGGGTTCCGCCTTGGCCACATCTATCGAATGATTCCATGGGAGCAGCACATTGGTCAACCGGCCATCCTCAAAGGTGCACTCCAAACGATAAAAAATCTCCACGCCTCCGTAAGCATTCCATTCGTTGGGTGAATACTCCCCCGCCTTTTTGACTTGGAGCTCACCCGTTTCTCTCCAGCGAAACACATTTCCGCCCAAGAAAGCCTGGTCCCAGTGATGCTCCCCCTCCGCCAGCGTATCGGGTAATTTGTACAGCAGGTAATGGTCCATGGTGAGATACGGCTCCAGCACCTTTTCCGGCGGTCTCGTGACGGCGGGCGCGGTTGCCGTCGGCTCCGCTGTCGCCGTTTCCACCGGCTCCGTCTCGTCAGTTGATTCCGGTGGTGAGACGCAGGCGGAGAGGGTCAGCATGAGCACGGTCGCCGCCAGCAGTATGAATACGTATCTCTTCATAGGCCCCCCTATTCATCCGGTATATATGTACTATATCACGTCTTGGGGGATGCCGGATCATAAATATCCGGGCATATCAGTGCCATTTACAAGCCACATCCGGCAAGATAATGCAATGACATATTTTTCTTTGTACGGTATAATAAATCCATTATGAGGGGGGTATTTCCATGGATAACACGCTTATCGACCGGATCGTCGACAATATCGAAAAGGTCATCAGAGGAAAGAAATTCGAGATATACCGGATCCTGAAAGGCATCCTCTGCGGGGGGCACATCCTCCTGGAGGACGTGCCGGGAGTGGGCAAGACCACTTTGGTCAAGGCGCTGGCCAAGACATTCGACCTATCCTTCAGCCGGATTCAGTTCACACCGGACCTGCTGCCCTCGGACATCACGGGCATCTCGGTTTACAACCAGAAAACCGGAGACTTCGAGTACAAGCGGGGCCCCATATTCGCCAATATCGTACTGGCGGACGAGATCAACCGCACCTCGCCAAAGACCCAGTCCGCCCTGCTGGAAGTCATGGAGGAAGCCCAGGTCTCGGAGGGCAACCATACCTACGAGCTGGAGAAGCCCTTCTTCGTCCTGGCGACCCAGAACCCCATCGAGTACGAGGGGACGTTTCCGCTCCCCGAGGCCCAGCTCGACCGCTTCACCATGAAGATCAAGATCGGATACGCCGACAAAAAACGGGAGTCGGAGATCCTTATGCTGTACAAGGACCATACGCCCCTGCTGGAGATATCCCCGGTCTGCCACCGCAAAGACCTCATCGCCATGCAGGCGGAGGTCAGGGAGATATACGTATCCAAGCCCATCACCGACTATATCGTCGAGATCGTGGATAAGACCCGGGACTCCGACCTCGTTACCCTGGGAGCCAGCACCCGGGGCGCCCTGGCCCTGATGCGGGTCGCCCAGGCGGAGGCCTATCTGAGTCACAAAAGCTATGTCAGCCCCGAGAATATCCGCGACAACGCCGAATACGTGCTGGCCCACCGCATCAGTCTCTCCCCCTACGCCCGGGCCAACAATATGACCAGCGAAGGTGTCATCGCCGAGATCGTGCGCACCACCATCATCCCCCGAGAGGCGGATTATGTTCAGGCTTAGCTGGACATATGTCGGCTTTGTCTCGGTCTCACTGGCCCTCGCGCTTATATTCGGCGGGGTGGTGCCCTATTATATCTTTTACATGACACTGTCCGTATTGATCCTCTCGATCCTGTACACCCTCCTGGTCGGGCGCGGCATCAGCTATTCCATCCAGGCGAAGCGGCATATTTTCACCTGCGGTGAGGATATCGTCTGCGATTTGAAGATCATGAACGCCGTATCGCTCCCCGTCCCCTACGTCCAGGTCCACAGCGCCGTTGAGGAATACGAGCACAAGGCCTATACGGGTTCGTTCTTCAGCATGTCCGCCGCGGAGGACAATTGGGAAACGGTGCGGCTGCGCTTTCCCGCCCGGGGCATCTACCCCCTGGGCCGGGTCACCGTCACGGTATGGGATCTTTTCCGCATCGTCCGCTATCAAAAGAGCATTGACACCGGGCTCACCGTAAAGGTCTATCCCCGGCTTTACGCGGTCCGGGGGCTGTTCCCGGGGGCGTCGGATATCTACCGGGACACCTACGCCAGCCACGGCAAGAATGAAAACCAGTACACCATGCAGGATATCCGCGGCTACCGGGACGGCGACAGCCTGAAGCGGGTCCACTGGAAGGTCAGCGCCAAACGCGGGGAGCTCTTCGTCAAAAACTATGAAAAGGTCACGGGGACCGAGACCGCCCTCTTCATCGACATGCACGAGGGCAATTACGAGTACGGTGAGGCGGCCGAGGAGCGGATCATCGACACGGCGCTCTCCATCGTCCAGAGCATGATCAGGGATCACGTGGAGATGAACGTCTATATCAACGCCGCCCGCGCCACGCATTTTTTGGTCCATTCGTCCCAGGGATTTGGGGATCTTATAGAATACTGTCTCACCCAGAGAAGCGACGGCACCATGGACTTTCTGGAATTTTTACAGCGGTATTATTACCAAATACCCCGCACCAGCGCCATCACCATCGTACTGGCCGCCGTGACCTCCCGGGTGGCCCACAATATCCTCGGGGTCAAGAAGAGCGGGTACGCCGTCCACATCGTGTACTGCGTGGAGTCAGACCCCGCACTTGTCCAGGAACTGACGCGCTGGGGCGTATCCTGCACCTACGCCAGCGAGCTGTATGCCACAGGGGACGTGGTATCATTATGATCAGATGGTGCCATCACCTCCTGCGAAATCCCACCCGGTATTTCATGCTTTTCTACACCATGCTGATCTGGCGGGTACTGGCGGTATACTACGGCATCACGGCGCTCAATCTATTCGCCGTATGTATGCTCACGCTGGTATGCTATGTGCTGTACGGTGTCTTCCGCGACCTATCGACGGGCCGGAAGGTTCCCCTATCCCTGGGGATCCTGATCGTCTGCCTGCCCTTTGTGAGCCTGCTCAGCACCCATATCACACTCGCCCTGTACCAGATAGAGGGCGTCCATTGGGCGCTGGACCCGGCCCCCCTGGTGGCCCTGTATCCCGTGCTGCTGCTCTTTCTTTTGATGCTGCAGGACCGGTATTTCCACCCCCTGGGGGCCCTTGTGAGCCTGCCCTTCGTGCTCTTCTCCTGGTTCACCCTCGTACAGAGCCAGATGAAGGTCTGGATCGTCCTCTATCTGTTCATCAGTCTCATCGAGATATCGGCCTTTGTCTTTACACGGGCCAGGAAAAAAGGCCGTCAGCAGGGCCTGCGGATGACCCCCCAGAAACGGAGGATGGCAGCCGCCTCCATCGTCTTCGTATTGATCATACCGGTATTTTTCTTTCCCTTATCCGCCCTGGGCACCCGGAGCCTGGACGATCTATTGAACCCCGAGAAAATCTCCTCCAATATCACGGAATTCGATCTGTACAGCCTGGGGTACGGTGACAGGACCAGCCTGGGCGGTCCCATCGACCTGGACGATACCCTGCTGATGACGGTGGAGGCCGGCGCTCCCCTGTACCTGCGGGGCGATGTCAAGGACCGCTACACCGGTCACGCCTGGAAAAAGACCTGGAAGGAGTTTGACAGGCAGGGGGAATACGCCGTCCACGAGGTCGGCAAGGAGAGCCAGTCCTATATCGACGCGGAAGTCTCGGAGATACGGCTTGACCCCGAGACGGCCGAGGCCAACGCCCTCTTTACCCCCCTGCACACCCTCTATATCTACGCCAACACAAAGGTCTGGTACGACCCGTACTATGTCTTCTACAATATCGGCCGCCGTCACAGGACCGATCCCTATACGGTTTTATACAAGGACCTTGCGTACGATCCCCTCTACGACTATCCCGTCGAGTCTATCGGTGACAATCCCGATTACGCCCCGTACCTGCAGCTCCCCGATACCGTCTCACAGGAAACCGTCGACCTGGTGGGAGAGATCACGGCAAACGCCGGTACCGTAGCGGAAAAGGTGGAAGCCATCCAGGGGTATCTCATGGATCACTACACCTATTCCCTCTTCGTGCCCACCCCCCCGGCGGACGTGGACTTTGTCGACAATTTCCTGTTCACCGAAAAGAGGGGCTACTGCACCTATTTCGCCACCAGCGCCGCCGTGATGTGCCGCGTGGCGGGGATCCCCAGCCGGTACGTCCAGGGATTTTTGCTGAATCCCGACAACATGACCCCCGACGGCCGGTACCGCCTGTCCGGGGAGGAAGGACACGCCTGGATCGAAGTGCTGGTATCCCCCGGAGACAATCTCTGGACCGGCGTGGAGTGCACCCCCGGGTGGAGCGACGGCACCGGCT
>Ga0207799_100121_pt1 | contig 90881 bp, 75 predicted proteins | sample TtanPargueraPR_4_FD_187742 | JGI IMG/M metagenome (GOLD analysis project Ga0207799, IMG submission 187742) | Aerobic enrichment media microbial communities from Bioluminiscent Bay, La Parguera, Puerto Rico - Tt and M2 (SPAdes) | ecosystem: Environmental > Aquatic > Marine > Unclassified ...
ATGGTATAAAATAGGCTAATTAATTGGAAAATTTAATAAAAATTTTTACTGATTTGCAGGGGTGAACTGAAAATGTTGAGTCTTGTGAATCAGATAAATAAAGCCCTCGGAGTTTCCGAGAGCATACATATGAATAAAAAGGATTTTTCACTCATATGTAGAAATACATATAAAATAATGGGATTATAGAAAAAAGAATGAATATAAATGTTTTTGTGTAGAAAAAAGTTGAGTTTTATACTATATAAGTTTTAACAAAATGCCCTGTAAAGCATTGTACGTATTTTTGATATATAGACTTTTTAAGTAGAGGAGTTAAAAATGAGAGTTGCAGACTTTTTTTGTGGTGCAGGCGGATTTTCTGAAGGCTTTAGACAAGCAGGATTTGATGTGATTTTTGCAGTAGATAAATGGAATCCTGCAGTTATTACACACACTGCAAATCATCCAGAAAGTGAAACTATACTTGATGATATAGAAAGGATATCTTTTTTACCTGACGGAGAATTTAACAAAATTGTTCCTGATACGGAAGTAATAATTGGTTCACCTCCATGTGTTGCTTTTTCGAATTCTAACAAATCTGGTAAAGCAGATAAATCTTTGGGTATTAGGTTACTTGAATCTTATTTAAGAATAGTAGCTAGAAAAAAATTCAAAAAAGATTCAGTTTTAAAATATTGGGTTCTAGAAAATGTACCTAACATAAGAAAATATATAAAACAAACATATTCTGCTAAAGATCTTGGATTACAAGGAAATTTCAAATTAAATGTAATAAATAAAAGCTCAAAACTTTATAATGCAAAATATTATGGGGTAGCATCAAATAGAGTCCGATTTTTTTGTGGTGAATTTCCAGAACCTAGGAAAACACTATCTGATGACAAGGTAATTCCAATGGGATTTATTTTAAAATCACTTGGTTCCCCAAGAGAAAATACTGAAAATATGGTTTCCGATCCAAATGGCTATAATCTACAAATTAAATCTAAAAATATAACTGATCATCATTATATAAAGGAAATTGCAGAATTTGAATGGAAAAAAGCTAAACGGCAAAAACAAGATAAGGGATATATGGGAAAAATGTCATTTCCAGAGAATTTAAGTAATCCGGCCAGAACAGTTATGGCAACGATGTCGTTTTCATCACGTGAGTCAATGATATTTCCATATAAGGATGGTAGGTTTAGAGCTCCAACAGTGCGAGAAGTGGCATCAATCATGAGTTTTCCTTTAGATTATATGTTTTATGGTACATCAGTTGCTATTAAGTATAAGTTAGTAGGTAATGCAGTTCCACCCAAAATGGCTCATGCGATAGCAGAAGCTATTTGTAATGAAGAAGGTATAGTATTACAAAGTAGATATATACCTATTAAGCAAGATAAAAAATTAAATTTTCATAACCTGAACTTTGATGAATTTGAGATTAATAGAGAAAAAAGAAAAAGAGCAACTTCTAGATTTAAATACCATATACCATATATGATAATAGATACATATAGAGTAGAGCTAACCAATTATAATTCTGATTTTAAAAAAGAGTGTTATAAATGGAACGCAGAAATTCACAAAAGTCAGGGAAGTAGAGCTGAAAAATATATCCCTCAAATAAAACCAAAAGAATTAAACAATAATTACTTAAATGAGATTAGTAAGTTTATTGAGCATATACAACATGATTTAAGGAATTTTAATCAATTCCAAGAAATTTATTGTCTTACTAGCTTAGAAAGAAAAAATGCTTTGGGGCCAGAAGAATTATTGTTTAAAATAAAGGCATTTATTATTGATATACTCACAGAAGATGAAATGAAAGAAATATACAGAATTAAGCAAAGTCCTTATGAAATACCTCAAGCAATTCTTATAGGATATTATGTTTTAAATAGAATAGTAAGTATTATGGAGGGGATAGGAGAATGAATAAAGAACTTAGAAGAAAAAAATTAGAAGAAATAAGCAAAAATGCAGAACCGTATATGACAGGCATAAGAATTAAATATGATAATCAAATAAAGGAATTTAATGTGTACAAGATACCACTAAAATATCTAGTTTATAATAAATACAATGGTAGGATTGGTTCCGCAGTTAAATCTTTTGAGAAGCAGTATCGTGAACTAGATTTAGAAAATGAAAAGGATAAGAAAAGAATTGAAGAATACCTTTGGCTTTCAAAAGTGCCTAGGAATAAAACAACTATGAAAAGTTTAGCTGAAGATGGTCAGCAAAGATATGGGATTGTTACAAATGATGGTATTATTATAGATGGTAATAGAAGAGCTTGTTTGCTTAATAGAATTTATAATAGTAGAGATGAATACAAAGGAGATGTCGATCATTGTCAGTATTTCATTGCTGTTATTCTCCCTAAAAATGCTACAAAAAAGGAGATCCTAAAGTTAGAAACATCTTATCAGATGGGGGAAGACGAAAAACTAGACTATAACCCTATAGAAAAATACATAAAATGCGACGACTTAATATATGAAGGTTTTTCAATTGGAGATATAGCCAAAATGATGGGAGAAAGTAAAAAACAAATTGAAGAATGGTTATCAATATTTGAAATTATGAAAAAATACTTAGACTATCTTGAGTATGATGGAATATATACATGTTTAGATAAAAGAGAAGGTCAATTTGTGGACATAAACAATTATCTTAAAAAGTATGCAGAAAGAAAACAAAATGCAAATTGGAGTTATGAAGATGATGATATAGCAGATTTAGAAACTGTATGCTTTGACTATATCAGAGCACAGTATGAGGGTAAAGACTTTAGGAATATTGCTAAAACAGGAAGAGATGAGAATTCAAGTATTTTTTGTAATAAAAAGATATGGGATTTGTTTGTTAATCGCCATTTTGATGAACTAGAAAAAATATCAGAAGAATCTCCTGATCAATTTAGAAAGAAAAATCCAGAGTATGAATTAACTCGACTCTATGAAGAAAGAGATAAGAAATGGAAAAATGACTCATTTAATGTTTTAGAGAACAATTTAAGATATTCTTCACGAAAACTAGATGATATCCGTGAATCTAAAGAGCCTTTAAAGCTTCTTAAAAAAGCTAAGGACTGTTTAGAATTTATAGATACTGATGTAGAATCATTCTATTCTGATGAAAATGCACTGAATTTGATTAAAGAAATTAATAAAATTACATGGGAGTTTAAACAAATTATAAAATATAAAGGAAGAAGTAAAAATGAGTGAAGTTTTTATAGGTATAGATACCCAAAATAAAAGGTTTATTCTCACAGGCAATACAGAAGAATTACTTAGCTCAAGAAGAATAAAAAGGTATATTAAAGATTATTTGCGTTCTGATTGCTCTAATCCAAATGAAATTTATATCTATTATGATAAATCTACACAAGAGGCAGTTTTAGGTAAACTAAGGAAGATGTTAAGTAAGTTTAATATTACAGAGAAAGCTTCAAAATCTGTAAAACAAACTTTACAAGATTTTTTTAATGCGGAAGAAAATTTTGAAAAGTTCTCTAAAAAGGCATATTCTATTAGAAATAATAATTGTGATGCTAATGAATTTAAAAATTTCATTGAAAGTTTAGAAGAACATCTTCCATGTAGGCGATTGTACGAACTACAGATACTATCAGCCTACCATCTAGCCTTTTCTCAAAATGCATGTAATTTTTCAGTACCTGGTGCAGGTAAAACAAGCATAGTTTATGGTGCGTATACATATCTCAAAAGTTTACCTGATTATAACAATAAATATGTAGATAGGTTACTAATTATAGGTCCCTTAAGCTCATTCGGTCCTTGGGAAAATGAATTTAATGAGTGCTTTGGCTACAAACCTAATGTTAAGCGATTATCTGGAAATATTACAGCAAAAGAAAAAACTGAATATCTAACTTCAATTGATACATGCGATATAACTCTAATTTCTTATCAAGGGGTGTCTAATATCGTTGATGAATTAGCGTTTTTCTTGAGAAGAAATAAAGTAATGGTAGTACTAGATGAAGCTCATAGAATTAAGAATACTGATGGTGGGGTTATAGCTCAATCAATATTAGAAATATCAAAATATTGCAGGTCTAGAGTTGTGTTAACTGGTACCCCTGCTCCTAATGGATATGAAGACTTGTACAATATATTTAAATTTATTTGGCCTGATAAAAATATAATCCAATTTCATTTATACCATTTAAAAAGTATGTCTGATAATCCAAATGACTCTAGAATAAAAACATTGATTGACAATATATCACCTTTTTTTATCCGTATAAAGAAGAAAGACTTAGGCATACCAAACCCAATTAATCATCCTCCTTTAGTTGTCCAAATGGGTGATACCCAAAGAAAAATATATGAGTTTGTAGAAAAAAAATATATGGATTATTTTATTGGCGAATGCAATTTAAATATGGGTTTCAAGTCTCATCTTATAAAGGCCCGTTTAATTCGACTAATGCAAGTTGCTACTAATCCTGCACTTTTAAAAAAGCCACTTGATAGATATTTTGAATTAGAAGGAATAACAAATAGTACTTTCATAGATGATAGCGAAATAATACAGAAAATAATAAGCTATAATGAGTTAGAAATTCCAAATAAATTTATTGAAGTAGGTAATATTATTGAAGGTATAATAAGCAAAGGTGAGAAGGTTATTGTGTGGACAACTTTTGTCCAGAATATCAAAAATCTTTCAAATTACTTAGCATCTAAAAATATTAAATCAAAGTATTTATATGGTGAAGTTCCTGTAGATAAGGATGAAAACGATAACTCATTAGAAACTAGAGAATCAATAATTCGTGAATTTCATAAACATGATAGTAATTTTAAAGTTATTATAGCAAACCCCTTTGCAGTAGCAGAGTCTATCTCACTGCATAAAGTTTGTCACAATGCTATTTACTTAGAACGGACTTTTAATGCAGCACATTTTATTCAATCAAAAGACCGCATACATAGATATGGATTAAAACCAAATGATGTAATTAATTACTATTATGTTTTATCTGAAAATTCAATAGATGAAACAATTCATGAAAGATTAGACTTTAAGGTAAGCAGAATGAATGATATTATTGAACAAAATCCAATCCCTTTGTTTAATAATGTATTAAATTCTGAGTACGGAGATGATGATATAAAGGTGTTGATTAAAAACTATGTTGACAGAAATAAGTAGATTTGGTAGTCTTGGAGACTATTCACAAATAAAATATTTACTCACAGAACTTATATTACAAGAGCCTAGAACTTTAAAAGAGGTGGAGGATTATTTTTTGTATAATAATGAATATAATACAACTACTGTTAGAGGAGCTATATGCTTTCTTGTTTTTATTAAAGTTCTGGAATTTAAAAACAACTACATAGTTATTTCTCCTATGGGATTAGAATTAAAGCATAAGCTTGAAAAAAGTGAGCATATACACAGAATTTTGATTGAGATGTTAATTGAAGAGTTAGTAGAAAATAATTTGTTTTTATTTTCGGGTAAAGTAAAATATGATAGTAATAGAGACTTGTACATTATTAAAAATAATGATTTTCCTTTAAAATATTCAAATATACGTAATATGTTTATTAAACTCGGCTTATTTTCTGCTGACTCTTATTCTCTAAATAATCTTATTGTTAATAGTGATTATATAGATATTCTAAAAAGATATTTATATAAAACAGAAAAGAAAATGTCACTGGATAAATTAAAACAACTTCTAGAAGTTCAACAAAAATATGGAGAAGAAGCAGAGGTTTTTGTTCTTAATTATGAAAAAAATAGGCTAAGAAATCTAACAAACAACAACAAAGTTAAAAGAATATCAGAAATAGATACTCAAGCTGGTTACGATATTATATCTTTTAATTCAATAAAATCAAATCATCCAGATAGATTCATTGAAGTTAAATCTTATATAAGTAGAATTGAATTTTACTGGACAAAAAATGAATTAGAAATTTCAAAAGAGAAGGAAGAAAACTATTTTATTTATTTAGTTGATAGATTAAGAATGTGCTCAGAGGACTATATTCCATATATAATACAAAATCCATATTATAATATATATTGTAATGATAATTGGATTAAGAGTTCAGAAAAATGGCATATTAAACCATTAAACTTATAGCGTAAAGTTAGTAGTGAATAGGAGTAAATGCCTTTCTGTCTGTTACTGGGTTTTGTTATGAGCAGACTTTTATGCTTTAATAATTAGTAAGTATAATGAACGTGTGTTCTGGAAAATATGTTTGTAGAAGGTGTATAAGGGTGCTAAAAAGTTATAGATAAATTTTTGATAGAAACGAAGATGGGGATTTAAATATAACATATCATACTAACTTGGTAGCAGCTTTATATGAAAGAAAACAGCTTATATTTTCTGAAAATACGATTTATAAATATGTAAAATTAGAAGATTTGAGGCAAGATATTATAGATAGAGTAAGAAAATTAGCTACAATCCAGAAACGCAATCATGTATGGGCTAATTTGATGGATATGGAACTTTTGAAAAGTGCCAGTTTATATAGCAGGAATTATCAAACAAATGAGGAAGGTTTTACTTTAGCTGCTGTTCTTTTATTAGGTAAAGATGAGGTTATTCGTTCTATTCTTCCATATCATAAAACTGATGATATTTTGCGTAGAGTTAACATAGATAGATATGATGATAGAGATGATATAAGAACAAATCTTATTGAAAGCTATGATAGATTGATGGCGTTTGTTGCAAAACATTTACCAGATAAGTTTTATTTAGAAGGAGATCAAAGAGTAAATTTGAGAGAGTATATTTTTAGAGAGGTTGTTTCAAATATACTTATTCATAGAGAATATAATAATCCGTACCCAGCAAAACTTGTTATTGGAACTAATGAAATATATACAGAAAATAGCAATAAACCACATGGATATGGATTAATAGATCCAAATAATTTTTCACCTTTCCCTAAAAATCCTGTAATTGCGCAATTTTTTAAAGAAATAGGATGGGCAGATGAATTGGGGTCAGGTGTCAGAAACATATTTAAGTACAGTAGAGTATATTTTAAAAATGATCCTAAAATAATTGAGGAAGATATTTTTAAAATAATATTGCCAGTTACTGATATGAGATTACCCAGCAAGACTACTGTGCGTACCCAGCAAGTACCCAGCAAGTGCTCAAATGATGCAGGAAAGATATCAGGAACTATTAAATTTTTGCAAGGAGCCGAGGTCAAGAAATGAAATACAGCTATTCATGGGTTTGAAAGACAGGGAACATTTCAGGCAAAATATTTTAAAACCGTTGATAGAACAAGGTTTGTTAGAATTAACCATACCAGATAAGCCACGAAGTCCAAAACAAAAATATTATAGCGTTATATAAACTAAAAATATTAAATTCTAGAGGGTATATTTTTTTGAACAATCATTACTGTAGTTCCATGTGGCACCATATCAAAAAATTCTTTTGCATCCTTATTATTCATTCTTATACATCCGTGAGAGGCATTTGATTTGCCCACATACCAAGGTGATTTTGTACTATGAATTCCGTATTTACCCCAGGGTACGTTAAGCCCAAGCCATGAACCGCCAAAACCTTCTCCCCAAGTCGATTTGGTGATTATTTTCCATGTGCCGGTTGGAGAAGGGGTGGTGGCTTTTCCTCCGGAGACAGGGTAAGATCTAATGAGGGAACCGTCTTTATACAAACTCAAAATAAGAGAATCAAGATCTATATATATGCAATATCCCTTCACATTTTTTATATTTGCATTGTCTTCTTCATCTGCTGTTAGTGAGCTGTATAATGGGTAAAAATCATCAAGCATAAGAATGTTGTTGCAAATAGTAAAAAGAGACAATACAAACAAAAAAATACTTACTACAGAAATCATTTTTTTTTTCAAATTCTATCACCTGATTATAGAGATTTGTCTATGGAATGAAAATACCTTTCCACAACTTAATAAATTATATTATTATATCCAAAATCTTATGAGTTTTTGTTTTTTAGCGTATAGGATAGAAGGGCCTTAATACGCGGACGAAAAATCATCAAGACAAGGCTTACAGATTCTATGAGAAGGTCTTCGACTGGAGACGTTTGACAGTAAAACGAGGTAGGTACAACCTTAATGCTAGTTTATAAAATATCACTATTATTAATTTGTATGCTTAACAAAAAAGATTTAAAGTCATGAATGAAACGAATTTTACTTCATAGAGTAAAATTACTGTAGGGCTAAAATGTAATAATTATCCAAATGATTGAAAAAGAAGATGACATCCTGTTATGATATTAATTACGAAAAAATAAACAAAAAAGATATGCATCTTCTATGTATAATAGTATACAACATTTTAATGAATTTGGGGTAGAAAAATAAGAGAAATCATAAAAAAGTTATAAGTGAAAAAAAGATTTAACGGATTTTATATTAGGATTAAGAGAAAGTTTCTTTGAGTTTGGTAGAAATATAGTAATAGAAGTCCTGAATAATTGGGATGGTATAGAGATAAAGGCAGAAAGAAGCTATGAAATTGTCGGGTGTAGTGCAGAGGGAGATATAAGTCATGTACTTTCAGATAGGTTAAGTAGCAGACCTAAAGGATGGTCAAAAGTAGGTGCAGATCAAATATCGGAGCTCAGGATATACAAGATAAATGGAGGAAAGAAATATGATTTGGTAATGTCACAAAAAATAAAAGAACAGAAAGAACATCGTATCCAGATACAGGAGGAGCTAATAAAAAGCTTTAGGAAATCATCAACAAAATATCAACGTATAGTTAATACAAATATTACAGCTATAGATAAGGGGCATAAAACAGGGTTATATAAAGAGTTAAGAAGTATTATAGGTATGTAAAGGCCAATAAAGTAGGAATGGCGAAGCGAACTTTACAATAAGAGGGGCCGTGGTGGTATTTCTCTAATAAATATCAAGAAAAATTTACAATAGTTTAACAAAATAGTGTTCCATCAGAATATTTAATAAATTGAAATTTTAATATAAATACTTTTTTGTGTAACAAATAGGTAATTTAAATTGTATTAAATAATGAGTGTAAATGTTATATTATAAAATTGGTAACTCAAATTTTCACTTTATAAAGTGGGTACAAGTGTAAAAAGTTAAGATTAATTCATTTAAATTCGCTAGTAATAAGGGAGGTGACAAATGTTGAATATAGAAGAATCTTTAATACGAAATACTTTAAGTGGAGATATGGGCTCTTTTGAAAAACTGGTTAATTTATATAAAGATAAAATATACTGTTTTATTTTTAAGATGACATCTTCTAAAGAAGATGTTGAAGATATTGTTCAGGAGACATTTATAAAAGTGTTTAACAACCTCTATAAATATAATAACAAATGGAAATTTTCTACTTGGATTTATAGAATAGCTGTTAATGCACTTAAAAATCACTATAAAAAGAAGAAAAGAATATGTAGTAAAGAACTTTGTAAAGATATTCCTAGAGAATTTGATTTTGATATATTAAGTAATCCTGAAGATAATTATCTAAGGAAAGAATTTTATAATGAAATAGTTACCATTATATATCAATTAGACTATAAATATAAAATCGTTTTCTTTCTAAGATATATTAAAGATTTTACAATAGGAGAAATATCTAATATTGTAGGTGTTTCTTCAGGAACTGTAAGAACAAGAATCCATCGAGCAAGAAAAAAAATATGTGATGAATTTAAAAAAAATTGTAAGGAGGATATGTTTTATGATGTGTAATTATGACTTAGAAGATTTGGTTAGTTATATTGAAAATAGTATTAGCAAAGAAGAAAAGAAAGAAATAAGTAATCATCTTAAAAAATGTAATACTTGTAGAAAAAACTATATGGCTCTTAAACTAGCTGACAACTTTATGTATAAAAAAGTGAAAAGTACTGAAGATTTCTATTATAATCTATGCAAACATATTGATAGTAATCGATATTCAAGTAGTTCAAAATACAATATGTATCGCAATTTTAATAAAATCTTACTAAAGGCAAGGGGGGCATCGAGGTCAGCAATTGCCATAGTTTCAGTAAGTGTTTTGGTAGTCACAAGTATGTTTATGTTTAGTAGATTCTCTGAAAAAACTTTTGTGCCAGGTAGTACAAATGATGAAATTTTGAACACAGATGAAGCAAAATATATTAAAGAAGCTACTGAAATAAATAGCGGTGTAGAACTTCCAGAAGATTATACAATATATAAAATAAAAAACGCATTGTTAGAGTATATAAATTATCGTTTGTGGCTATATCCATCAATTGGTTATTATAGCGGTGCTAACATCTTTGATAATTACATTAACAAAGTTGTTGATGTTGAAATTCGTCTATATAATAATTTAGTATATGCACATACTAACATTGGAGAAGGGTTAATTGTTTTTAAAGACAAAGATGGATTTATATATGCTGATGGTCAAATCAGTGAAGGTGATAATGTGTGGCCAAAGGATAAAAATTATGAGTTGGTTGAGGAGTTTTCAGTTCAAATACCTGAACCTCATAAACCTAATTATGGAACTTCAAAACGTAAAGACATGATGATAGCTGAAGCAAAATCTGTTGTAATTTCATCATGTGAAGAATACTATCAATATTCAGATAAATGGGAAAATTTGGATGTGTATATTATGGATTTCTTTGAATATGAAATGGGTACAAATGCGCTAATTTGTAAAAACGATAATTCTATACTTGTTTTTCCTATACACTTTATTGAAGAAAAAGATAAAATCGAGGTTCAAACTAGTAAAAGTTTTACAATTGATAATTTAGATGAACAAGATGAATTTACTAGGTATCAGTATGGAAAACAAATAGATGATGCTGTTATGAATTTTAAGTGCAACGTTAATGAATAGTACATGAAAGGTAATTCTTAGAGTTGTTCAAAATTAATATCTTTAAGAGTGTTATTATTTTGAAATACAAATTGAGTTTATAGTTTTATAAGTTTTGTGTAGCTATTTAGTGAGATAAAGTGCTTAGTCTGCGCAGACACTGGAACTTCTACTTTGTTACATTATAATTACTTATATCTATGAAATTTTTGTATCTGTATAAGTGAATAATTTAACCAGTAGAAAAGCTATTTGATTTATATATATTATTACAGTTAGAAGTATTAAACGCTTCTAACTGTAATAATATAAAGGTTTTGAGATATTACTCTAAATTAAAGAATATATTATGTGTACTTCTTTCATAGTAAGTATCTAGTCGTGAATTATTAAGTATGGCTTCTTTACTAGTAGGATTTTGATACGTGTCATTTGTATTAAATACAATAACTACATCCTCAATATCATGAAACGTACCATCCATATTATAACGTAATCCTGTTGGATAATCATTTTGGCTTTTATATGATAACATGAAATAAGTTAAACCGGTAAAAAAGAATTGGTCTGTTATACCATTAGGTTTAGCAATTAATTCAAGGTAATCAGAATTAGAACTGGTTGTTAAGAGCGTACAAGCAGCCCAAACAGCACTTGACCATCTTGGATCACTAGTATCAGGAGTCCTAGCATTTTCTGTACCATCTTCTCCACCTGTTATAGGTTCAAATGCACCTGAATAGGTAGCTACTCCTCTATAGGTATTACCTCCAAAACCTCCATTATTTTTACGATTAATTACAATCCATGCACAGGCATATTGATCTGCGCCATTAACAGTATTTTCACCATATAATAATCGTGCAAGTATTTCTACGGTCGATAAGCTATTATACCATCCTGAACTATAATCAATGGGGACACCAAAGGTATTATTATTATTCATAAGCTCACTTTTCCATTGGCTTATAGCTATGATAGTACTAACAGAAACTGATTTAGTAAAGTTACCAATTGAAGAAGGTTGAGTAATGCCTCCTACAATATAGGTATTATTAACTGGATTGTAATACTGCAATCCATTATAATACCAACCAGTTTCTTCATCATAGTAATAAGAATGTAATCTTATAAGATTCAATGTTCCTATAAATGAATTATCATTGCTCTTATCAATCCAATTTCCTACACTATCCTTACCCCAAATAGCTGAAACAATACCGTTTTTGTCATAATCATATTTTACTATAATATGATTATCAGTATCAGTAATTGCAGTAACATTAAAATCAGAATCTTTTATATAATAATACATTGTATCATTAAGTGTAAACCCAACTAATTTATTTAAGTAATCATATTGGTATGTAAAATGGTTTTTACCTCTTAATTCAGAAATTAGCTTTGAATTATTATCATAAGAGAATTTAGCAGTATCTTTTTTTGATTTCTTCAATATCCTGTTTCTATTGTCGTTATATTCATATCTATAATCGACATTACTTATGGTTGCTTTTTCCAAAACTTTGCCCTCTTCTGTACTTTTCCAATTAAGAGTATAACCTTGCTCGATAGTAATATCAGTATCTTTTGATTTTTTGGATTTACCGTTTTCGGCCATTATAGGTAAAGAATTCATTGTGATTACCGTAGCTACTAACAAAGAAGCAAATACTGTTTTTAGTTTTAACATTTTAATAAACCTCCTTATAATGATTAAGTAATATAAATGATACTAAATACTGCTTTTAGATGAAAAATTTTAAAACATTATATTCCCTCCTTTTTATTGTTTGTTTATTTTTTATAACTTAGCTAATTACAATCTATATAAACCGAAACATTTCTTATTACATAGATTGTTTTATTCACAGCATTCTAAATTGATTTTATTTAGAATCTTGTTGACAAAATTAATTTTCCACATACATGAGGTGATGCAAAAGATGTACCATCCATATTTGTATATAAACCATCTTTGTATGTTGAATATATCTCAACACCTGGAGCAAATATATCAACTCCTGTTGTAGCTGAAAAAACTGCTACATCTCCATCTTTATTTATTGCACCAATTGACATTACTTCTGGATATGCTGCAGGATAGTCTGAATATCTACCATAGTTATTGCCAGCAGCTGCTACCATTGTTATACCAGAATCATAAGCTTTTATAATTATTTCATGTAAACTTTCGGAATTATTACCATTTCCAAAACTCAAATTCAAGAAATTCATGTCATTATTTATTGCCCATTCAATTCCTTCGATTATATCCGATAAATATCCGTTACCATTACTATCCAGTACTTTGATTGCATATAAATCAACATCGGGTACCATTCCTACAACGCCAATTTCATTATTTGCTGCAGCCACGATTCCAGCAACAAATGTACCATGACCATTATCATCATTAGCAGATTTGTTGTTATTTATAGTATTAAATCCACCTTTGACGTTATCCACTAAGTCAGGATGGTTTAACGAAATACCTGTATCAACAATACCTACTTTCACACTATCAATATTTGTAGAATCCCAATATTGTTGAACTTCCATATAATCAATTCCCCAAGGTATTATTTGAGAAGGTTGTGTAGGTGTCGCTAAAGGAGTTGCTTTAGGAGTTTTAGTTTTAGGGTGTTTGCTAATTGATAAAATGATATCATCTTCTATATATTTTATTTTATCTTCATCTTTTAGGTTGCTATTTTTTGAAATACTTATTACTTTAGCATTTATTTTTGTTAAGTCTTTTAACTTTTCTGCACCATGTTTATTAAGTATTTTTTCTTGTTGGATATTGCTTACATCGTCGTTGAACACAACTATTTTTCTTTCCTTAATATTTAAATTTAAAGCAAAAGTTGATACTGAAAATACTATACTAGTCACGAGTATTAGTATAATAGAAATTAATATAAGTCTTACATTAAGTTTTGTCACTTTTTAATCCTCCTTATAATCACTTTTTTTTAGCAATTGTGATACTACAACGGTATAGTGAAAACAATTTAATTAAGTACAAATTAGGTGGATATCTTCAAATCACTCTAAAAAAAGAGTGAGGAATTCCAAGAAAATACGGAATCTTTATAACAGAATTAAACTGTCTGTTCAAGATAAATAAAGTTAATACTTGATTCAATGAATGTAAACTACTGATGAATTTTTTAATGTCAATAATAAAACAAATTTAAGTAAAATATGTGTGATAAGTTTATTTATCAAGGTTCAAAAAGCTTATACATGTAGTATATTGTAATAAAAAGCACAAATTACAAATATAAGTCTTGGTAAATATAACATAAATTAACTTGAATTACAAAACATAATTTACAAGTTAATACATACATGTGTTGTTTGTTCTTGTTTTGAAGAGTGTAAATGATCTATCTTTGAAGTTTGATTTCTAACTATTTTGTAGCTGTTTTTATGGTGTTAATTTGGATATATTAAATCAATAAATAATTAGGGTTCTTCCGCACCCAATCATAAAAATATCCAAGCTTTTTTAAGGCTTTTTGTATCATCAATACATCCGATCCCACATCTCCGCATTTTAGAATTCTAGAAGGTGTTTTTTTTGAACAATTACTACCGTTGTTCCATGGGGTATCATAGCAAAAAGTTCTTTTACATCCTTTATATCAATAAGAGGCATTTGATTTTCCTTTCCTACATACCAAGGTGATTTTGTACCATGAATCCCGTATTTACCCCAGGGGAAGGGGAAGTGTTTGTGTGGTATACGGATAACTATTTGCTGAATAAGAAAATATGTTTTTTAAACATGAGTTGTAGTAAAAATAAGTAGAAACACTGTAAGTAATAAAGGCATGGTGGAGGTATGAGATGATTATATATCATGCAGGTGGAGAAACAGTAGAATTTCCGGAAGTTAGAAAAAGTAAATATGCAAAAGATTTTTCGTGGGGGTTTTATTGCACTGAAAACTATGAACAAGCTAAAAGATGGGCTAAAAGAAATAGAACCTCACCAACTATTAATATATATGAATATAATACTGAAAATGATTTGAAAATATTAAAGTATTCTAAGATGACAGATGAGTGGTTAGATTTTATTGCAAACTGTAGGGCTGGTGGCATTCATGATTACGATATAGTTGAAGGGCCAATGGCTGATGATACCGTATGGAATTATGTTAATGACTTTTTAGCAGGCGATATATCAAGAGCTGCCTTTTGGGAATTAGCAAAATTTAGACATCCAACCCATCACATTAGTTTTCATACGGTAAAAGCATTAAATTGCTTGAAGTTTGAAAGGAGTGAAATTGTCCATGAATAGTTCTACAAAAAATAATATTTTTTATGTATGCTCATTAATTGAGTATCTAGGTAGAATAACTAAAAACTCAAGAAGAGATATTGTAGAAATACTAGGTAAAAAAGAATTAGAAAGACAGCTTGAATTAGCCGAAGTCAATCATTGTTTACCATTGGAGCAGGTTGGCGATGAATTAATTGAAGAATTTCAAATTGCTGAAGGTGATTTTGATTCAGTAGGGGATAGTCACTATGCCGTACCGAGTATATCTGGAATTGCAAAAGATTATCAAAGATTAATTATTGATGTTTTAAGGCCGGAACAAAGAGTTGTTGACGCTTTATATGATGTATTTGCATCGTTTATTAGCAATGAAATATCAGATTTTAATTCTTCTGTTTATTATAGTAGTCCAGAATATTTGAAAATGTCATATAAAGAAGGTAAATTATTAGTCTAACGATTTCATGTGAAATTATTATAATATATAAAGTGAAAGAGAGTTTTTCAACTAATTGTTGAAAGGCTCTTTTTATATGCTTTAGCAGAATGACTGTTTGAGAAAAGCATATTATAGTTACGAACGATCTACTGGAAGCCGAACCACTAGGGATATTGGCTATGTGGAAGTAAAAGTAGTTCAAAAACAATGTTTAAAGGAGATAATCGATATGAATAAAAATTATAGAATGAAAATAATGGTATATAACAAAATAATAATGGCGAGCACTTTGGTAGCGCTTTTGTCAGTACAGGTCAGCTGGCCATGGAGGATATTTCAAGAGCAAGTTCCTGAATGTTTGCTGGAAAAACAAGACTAAAAGTAAATAAGTTTCTGCATAAGCTCTTTAAGAAGTAAAATTCTTAACATTAACTTATGAATTTTCTAAAGACTAGTATACTGTAATTAAGATTTTCATTGAGGGAAATAAGGTTTATTACAATTAACCATACTAGATAAGCCCAAAAGTTCAAACGAATAATATTATAGTACTTTACTCTATCTTTTCCTTATACTGCTGAATAATTCTATTAAACAAAGCTTTACTGACTGTTCCCGTAACATTTAGATCATTAGCCTTTTGATACTTAATTACACTCCTTTTAAGATTATCCTCGTATTTTCCGCTTGCCCAATCATAAAAATAACCAAGCTTTTTTAAAGCTTTTTGTACCATCAATACATCGGACCCCACATCTCCGCATTTTAGAATTCTAGAGGGTATATTTTTTTGAACAATCATTACTGTAGTTCCATGTGGCACCATATCAAAAAGTTCTTTTGCATCCTTATTATTCATTCTTATACATCCATGTGAGGCATTTGATTTGCCCACATACCAAGGTGATTTTGTACCATGAATACCGTACTTACCCCAGGGTACGTTAAGTCCAAGCCATGAACCGCCAAAACCTTCTCCCCAAGTCGATTTGGTGATTATTTTCCATGTGCCGGTTGGAGAAGGACTGCTAGCTTTTCCTCCGGAGACAGGGTAGGATCTGATAAGGGAACCGTCTTTATACAAACTCAAAATAAGAGAATCAAGATTTATATTTATGAAATATCCCTTCACATTTTTTATAATCGCGTTGTCTTCTTCATCTGGTGTGAGTGAGCTATATAATGGGTGAAAATCGTCAAGCATAAGTATATTGTTGCAAATAGTAAAAAGAGATAATACAAACAAAAAAATACTTACTACAGAAATCATTTTTCTTTTCAAGTTTTATCACCTGATTATAGAGATTTTGTCTATGGAATGAAAATACCTTTCCACAACTTAATAAATTATATTATTATATCCAAAATCTTATGAGTTTTTGTTTTTATAAGTTTGCCTAGTTTACTATTGTGTGGTAGAATTTTGATTGGAAAAGTATGTGCGGTGACCAGTATATTTCTAGGGGGGGATTATTTTGTCTGATACAATAAGAAAAAGAATTGTTGAAGTTTCAAAGTTAATGTATGATAAAGGACTTGTAAATCCATATGAGGGAAATGTATCGGTGCTGCATGAAGAGAAGGTGTATATTACTCCTGGAGGGATTTATAAAGGCTGTTTGAGTGAAGATATGATAGTCGTTACAGATTTAAATGGGAACATTTTAGAAGGTATGTATAAACCTTCATCAGAGATTAAACTTCACCTCGCCGCATACAAAAATAGAAGAGATATAAAATCCGTTGTACACGCCCATCCACCTTATGCAACTGCATATGCTGTTGCAAACAAACCAATTGAAACAAAAGCGTATACTGAAATGATAGCAATCTTTGGCAAAATTCCGTTGGCGAAATATGGTACACCGTCTACTGATGAGATTAGTGTGGGAATTGAAGAGTATATTGGCATGTATGATATTATTCTACTTGCAAATCATGGTATAGTCACAGTAGGTACGGATATAAATAATGCCTTTTTTAAGCTTGAGGCAGCAGAAAGTATGGCAAAAACTCTTCTTTTGACAAAAATGCTAGGAGGAGAGAAGGAGTTGCCTGAAAACGAGTTGGAAAAATTATATAAAATGTATAAAAAATAGAATGGTACAAAAAAATAATCATCTATTATATTATAAAAATAATTTTTTTTTAGTGTAAATGAACACTTTATATAGGTTTTTTTAAAAAAATGTGGTATTCTATAAATAGAGGACAAATCGGTATTTACCTTCTTTTGAACCAAGTGAAGGAAGGAAAAGTTTAGAGGCTTTTAAGTCTCGAAACTTTATTGTGTCTTTTTTAAGGATAGTAAAAGAGTCGAAAGCGTGAAGGAGAGCAAGATAGGGACTCGATTTCACGAAGTGTAAATTTCTTTTTGAAATTCAATATGTATTTTTGAGTTGAATATAAAATGTAGGAGTGATATCAATATGCAACCTTTAGAAGTTATTGTTTTACTTTTAAGTGTTCTTGTCATTGCTGTTTTAACTGTATTGATAGTTCTATTAAAAAACAGACCAGCAAAGAGAGATGATTATTCTGAAATGAATAATATGCTTAAAGAAGCCTTTACTGAGTTTGGAGACAAAATAGATAAGTCTCTAAAAGGAACGATAGACGCTTTTGGAGATAAATTAACTGGTATGGTTATGGAAGTTAATTTGTCGTCTCAAGTTTTGGACGATACGGTGAATAAATTTGATGAATCAATAAAAAATTTAGAACAAAATATGAAAAGTATTAATGAGTTTAATGGAAATCTTGGTGTAAACATTGATAGGATGAATGAGAATTATAAAAGCCTCACAGACAATTTGAATTCAACTATAGAAGTTATTAGTTCTAATTTTGGTGCTCTTGGTGATTTGTCAGAGGGTATAAAAGAAGCTGCAAACGAAATGACTTCTTACAACAAACAGATTGTACAGGATATGGGCAGTATAGCAGAAGAGGTTAAAGGCTCTATTGTATCTATAAAGGATTTAGGTGAAGTTTTAAAAAATGATATGGCTATGCGAAGTGAAGAGGCTAAGGAGTATCAGGATGATATAACTCAATTGATAGAAAAGGTAACAGGAGATATATCACTTTTAGGGTATAACACGGCAAATGCCTTTTCAAAGACCATTGAGGAAACTACTAAAGCAACTGCTGAAAAAGTTTTACAGGATATTATCACAGTGGCAGATGAAATTAAAGGAGCAACAACATCAATAAAAGAGTTTGGAAGTGCATTAAAAAATGATTTGAATGAGCGCAGTAATGAGGCTAAGGGATATCAGGAGAACATAGGTAAACTTATGGAGCAGGTAAGTGAGGAAATATCTCTAATAGGAGAAAAAACAGCAACTGCCTTTTCACAGAGTTTAGAGGAAAGTGCTAAATCTACTTCCTATAAAATTTCACAAGATTTTGATAAAATGACAACAGAAATAGAAGGTTCAGTTGATGCTATAAAAGATTTAAATGAAGCTTTAAAGGGAGATTTTGATACGCGTATTGAAGAAGCGCAAAAATATCATGAAAATATAACAAATCTTATGCTGAAGATTAGTGGTGAAATGTCTATTCTAGGACAAAATACAACAGATGCTTTTTCACAAAGTCTAGAAGGAAGTGGTCAGGCTATATCTCAGAAAGTTACCGAGAGTATAGATGAGATGTTTAAAGGACTATTGAGCTTACTCGATGAATTTAAAGAAAATGAGAAGCTTTTAGCTAAGACTATTGTAATGTTGCCAGATCAGGTTATAACATATAATGAAACAGCAGCAAATAAAATTGGCATGCAGATAGATGAGGTAAAAAGGATTTTTAGAAATACTATATAATGAATTAGTTGCGAAATTATTGATAGGGTGAATTTGATGATAAAAGATCCAGAAAAGCTGAAACTCCTAGTATCTAAATACGAAAATTATATTAAGAAAAATTCTAAGGAAGCACGAGCTTACTATTTTTTGGGTCGCATAAAAATGGAATTGGCCAAGTATAAAGAAGCACAGGAAGATTTTGAAAAGGCTATATCAATTGTTCCTCAGTATACTATGGCAAAAGTTGGTTTGATAGTTGCTACAGTGTTTAGGAGAAAATTTGCTCAGGCGGCAAGTTTATATACTCAGTATAGAATGGACTTTAGCTTAAAGAGTATATATAATAAGAAACTTGTAAGGGGAGTAAGTGAATTCTATTATAGTGAAGGTTTTTTTAGCAAAGGGAGCAAGGAAATATCTGGTCCGTTATTTCACAAATTCACAATACAACCTTTATTGTCAAAATACATGGAAGACCCTGGTAACGTGGTATTGATATTAATTCTTTCTATGTACTATATAGCTAAAGATGAAAAAAGTCTTGATATTTTGAACATACTAAAGATTTGCGTATATATGGATTCTGTTGACGACAATATGCGATGGGCATTACTGAATGCTATTGCTAATTGTGGTGAGAAACTGTATCTCGATTTGGATATAGCATCTAAGTTTTCAAGTGTACCTGAACCGGAGTGCACTGATGAATATATAAAAACCATATTTGGTGCGGTTGTGCTAGGTAGAAATAGGTATAAAGTAAAAAATATTTATAATACAATTGTTAAATCAGGAAAGAAAATGACTTTAAGCATGATGTGGAAATATGTTGACTGGTCATGGAATGTAGAACTTTATGATTTGACGGTATATGAGTGTTGCAGCGCACTTATTAAAGCGGGATGGACTGATATATTTGTGCTTGAGATGATGTCGAAGTTAATTGAGCACAATATTATATCTGCTACAGAAGAAGAGCTAAAGGTGCTAAAATTATACGGATATTGTTTGTAAAATTTAGTTATTGGAATAACATGGTAAAAAACATAAACTAAATCCAATAATAAATGGGCGTGATTAACCTTTTTGTAACATATTATGGAAAGGACATGTGCGTAGAGGCTTAGAGAATGTTAACGAAGCGAAGGATTAGTCGAATCACTGTTTGAGCGAAGCGAGTTTTGATTCGGCCCGTAGCAAGTTTACATTCTCTTAGCCTCGGAGCTTTAGTTCTTGGAATAATATGTTGCAAAATTAAAAAATGCACCCATAATAAAATAATAAATTAGCACCTTGACAAGGTAGACTAATTACATTATTATTAACCTTAAATATAATATTGTATGAAATGATGATCAAGAGGAGTAGACAGTATTTATTAATAGAGATGGAAAATCATTGGCTGGAAGTTTTCCTTAAGTGTAATGCTGTTGAAGGTAGCTTGGGAGTTCTGCAGTTGAATACGTAAATTACGTGAGTAGATTGCAGCGGTGAACGGCCGTTATTTTATGTACTTTAAGAAGCTGTTATATTTCTAGTTTCTAAAAGGAATTAAGTTGCCCTAAATAGAGGGAATTTTGGTGGTACCGCGAAATAATACCTTTCGTCCAATTGAGGATGAAGGGTTTTTTATATTTTAACTGAAAAACTTCAAATATAGCAACATTAGGGCGCTTAAATAGTTAATCAGTTATTTGTTTGATTTTGCCTAAATAAGGTTTTTAGAGACACTAACTACAAAGTTATTTATAAATTAGGTGATTTGAAAAAAACTTTGAAACTTCGGTTTCAAAAAATCTATATGGAAGGGCTTTGTGACCTGAATAGTGTATAGGTTATTTTTTGAAACCGCCTTAGTAAAAAAGATAAAAATGGAGGTTATATAAAATGAGTGAAGAAAAGAACATTGCAAAAACCTATGACCCCAAACAGGTTGAGGATAGACTTTATAAGGAGTGGATGGATAAGGACTACTTTCACGCTGAGGTAGATAAGAATAAGACACCTTATACTATTGTTATTCCACCTCCTAATATTACAGGGCAGCTCCATATGGGACATGCTTTAGACAATACTCTTCAGGATACTCTAATAAGATGGAAAAGGATGCAGAACTTTTCTGCTTTATGGTTACCTGGAACAGACCATGCGAGTATAGCTACCGAGGCAAAGATTGTTGAAGCTATGGCAAAAGAAGGAATCAAGAAAGAAGATATTGGAAGGGATAAGTTTTTAGAGAAGGCATGGGACTGGAAGAAACATTATGGAGGAAGAATAGTAGAACAGCTAAAAAAGCTAGGAAGTTCATGTGACTGGGAGCGTGAACGTTTTACTATGGATGAAGGGCTTTCTGAAGCTGTTAAAGAAGTGTTTTTAAGACTTTACAAAAAAGGTCTTATCTATAGAGGAGAAAGAATTATCAACTGGTGTCCAAAATGTAATACATCAATTTCTGATGCGGAAGTTGAGTATGAAGAAAAGGCCGGTCATTTTTGGCATATCAGTTATCCTATTAAAGATAGCAATGAATATGTGGTGATCGCTACCACAAGACCAGAAACTATGCTTGGGGATACCGCTGTAGCAGTACATCCCGATGATGAGAGATACAAGCATCTTATAGGCAAAATGGTAGTTTTACCTTTGGTAAACAGAGAAATACCTATAATTGCCGATGAGTATGTTGAAAAAGATTTTGGTACTGGTGTTGTAAAAATCACCCCTGCTCATGACCCCAATGACTTCGAAGTTGGATTAAGACACAATTTGCAGCAGATAAGGGTTATGGACGACAATGCGAAAATGAATGAATATGCAGGTCAATACCAAGGAATGGACAGGTACGAAGCAAGAAAGCAGATTATAGAGGATTTAAAAAATCTAGATCTCTTAGTTAAAACTGAGGATCACACCCATAATGTTGGAACCTGTTACAGGTGTTCTACTGTTATAGAGCCAATAATTTCAAAACAGTGGTTTGTAAATATGAAGCCTTTGGCAGAACCTGCAATTGAAGTTGTTAAAAATGGAAAAATAAAATTTGTACCCGAAAGGTTTTCAAAAATATACTTTAACTGGATGGAGAATATTCAGGACTGGTGTATTTCAAGACAACTCTGGTGGGGACATAGAATACCTGCATACTATTGCAGTGAGTGCGGCAATATGATGGTGGAGGGTGAAATGCCCGATAGCTGTTCTAAGTGTGGTAGTTCAAAAATTGAACAGGATCCTGACACTTTAGATACGTGGTTTAGTTCTGCACTGTGGCCATTTTCAACTCTTGGATGGCCTAAGGAAACTGAAGATTTCAAATATTTCTATCCTACTAATGTATTGGTAACAGGATATGACATAATATTTTTCTGGGTAGCAAGGATGATTTTCTCCGGTATGGAGCATATAGGAGAAGAACCCTTCAAATATGTCTTTATACACGGAATTGTAAGGGATCCTCAAGGTAGAAAGATGAGCAAGTCCTTAGGAAACGGTATTGATCCTTTGGAAGTAATAGAGAAGTATGGTACAGATGCGCTAAGATTTGCCCTGACAATAGGGACTTCTCCGGGAAATGACATGAGATTTTCAGATGAAAAGGTAGAGTTTAGCAGGAATTTTGCAAATAAAATTTGGAATGCGTCTAGGTTTGTACTCATGAACTTTGATGATAGTGTTGATTTTTCAAAAGTAGATGAGAGCAGATTCAACTCAGCCGATAAATGGATTTTGAGTAGGTTAAACAGCCTTACAAAAGAAGTAACGGAAAACATGGAGAAATTTGAGTTGGGGATAGCCTTGCAAAAGATATATGAGTTTATATGGGAAGAGTTTTGTGACTGGTACATTGAGCTTGTAAAACCGAGACTTTATGATAAGGAAGATGACTCAAGACTTGAAGCTCTATATGTCCTAAATTATGTTTTGGGAACAGCTATGAAATTATTACATCCGTATATGCCGTTTATTACAGAGGAGATTTATACCCACTTGATCAATGATGACGATAGCATTATGATTTCAAAATGGCCAGAATATAAAGAAGAATATAATTTCTCTAAAGAAGAGAAAGATATGGGACTTATTATGAGTGCTATTAAAAATATAAGAAATATCAGGTCTGAAATGAATGTTCCGCCTTCAAAGAAGGCAAAAACAATATTTGTTGTAACAAATACTGAAGATCAAAAGATCATTAAAGAGGGTAAGGTATTCTTTGAAAGATTGGCATCTAGCTCAGAGGTTCTAGTGCAATCTGACAAGACCAATATCTCAGAAGGTGCAGTTGTTGCAATGCTTCCAGGTGTGGAGATTTATCTTCCTCTTGAGGATTTGATAGATATTGAAAAAGAGCTTGAAAGGCTTGAAAAGGAAAAAGCTAATCTTCAAAAAGAGATAGACAGGGTGAATGCAAAGCTTGGAAATCAAGGTTTTATTTCAAAGGCTCCTGCGAAAGTAATAGAAGAGGAAAAAGAGAAGAAGATAAAATATGAGCAAATGTTTGAAAAAGTTCTTGAGAGGCTTAATGGGTTGAAAAAATAGGACAAAAGGACAAGGGTGTGATTAACCTTTTTGTAACATATTATGGAAAGAACATCTGCGTAGAGGCTTAGAGAATGTTAACGAAGCGAAGGACTAGTCGAATCACTGTTTGAGCGAAGCGAGTTTTGATTCGACCCGTAGCAAGTTTACATTCTCTTAGCCTCGGAGCTTTAGTTCTTGGAATAATATGTTGCAAAATCAAAAACTGCACCTAATAGGACAATAGGACAAAAGCATACTTGAATTAAGATGTATTCTATGCTAATATAAATCTCAATAAATATATGCAATTCTATGCAAGTATATTTATAGTAGAGCATTGGTGCTTTCCTGGTGATTTTGTCGGGAAAGCATTTTGTCTATCTACTTGTGGAAAGGGGAATGGTAATGATTTATGCAAAATTTGTATTAGCCGGGGAAGATAATAAACTATTAGTAAAAGTGAAGAATGTTCTTTCCTCAAAAGGAATGGTATATACAGGATACTCAAAAGAGCCAGGCAATGTTTTAAGACTTGTTAGAAAATATTTGCCTGAGTATATAGTGATTGATATAGGCAAAAATTTCAGAGAGCTCAGGCAGACATTGGAGATAATCGATGAGGAAATGCTTGCTGCGTGTACTTTAATTATAGATATAAAGAACGATGAAATTTCTGAATTTCTGCACAATTCAAAAGTTATGACTTACCTTACAAAGCCTGTTTATGATGAAATTATTGATCAAATTGCTGAGATTAGTATAATAAACTTTAAAAGAGTTTTAGAATATGAGAATAAGCTAAAGAAACTAAACGATACCTTAGAGGGCAGAAAGGTAATAGAAAAGGCTAAGTGGATATTAGTTGAGCAAAACGGTTTGTCAGAATCTGAAGCGTATGAGTTGATTAAGAAAAAAAGTAGAGACAACAGGGTACCTATGAGAAGTATTGCAGATGCAATTATTCTTACTAGATGTTAGAATTGATTATATAGATGTATTGTAAAAAAATGCAGGATTAATACTTAGAAATTGCAAAAACGAATAAAAATTAAAAAAATTAATCAAAATCTATTGCATAATTGCAAGTTGTGTGTTAATATAAATTCATAAAATAAATATTGAGAAGGAAATATAAGATTCCAGGGTTGAATTTTATACCTTCACGGCTGAGACGCCACGATCTATAGTTAATATAGGTTCGTGGCGTTTTTTAATAGGGTAAAATCAAAAAAATAACTGATCAACTGGAGTTTTCAAACAGAGAAGCATTAAAAGTAAATCAGATTTTATGAAACCGCAAGTGACTAGCTATTTTTTGGAACAACCTAATTGAAAAAGATAGGAGTGAGTAGTATGAAAAAATTAGAGGTTATTATCAGACCTGAAAAGCTTGAAGATCTGAAAGAACTAATTAATGAATCAGGTCACTATGGGATGACTGTTAGCATGGTTTCGGGTTGTGGACTGCAGAAAGGAAGAAAAGAGATTTACAGAGGGGCAGAAATGAGCATTAATCTACTTCCAAAGGCAAAGGCTGAAATAGTACTTCCTGATAAAATTGCAGATAAAATGACAGAGGAAATAATAAGAGTTGTTAAGACTGGAAAGATTGGTGACGGAAAGATTTTTATTTACAATATTGAGGATGCAGTAAGAATAAGAACAGGAGATAAAGGTGAAAGTGCGATTTTAGAGTAGAATTAGGGATAAGGCGGTTTCAAAAAATAACTTTATGTTTTGATTTTAAGTTTTAACCTAATTGAATAAAGGATATGAAAGGGGTAAGATTATTATGAAAAAGAGTTTGGTTACGTTGATTATTGTTTTTGTACTATTGATGATTCCATCATTTGCATTTGCTGAGGATGGTGAAATAAATGCTACAACGGCAATGGTAATAAATACTATGTGGGTTTTGGTAGCAGCGTTTTTGGTGTTTTTTATGCAGGCAGGGTTTGCAATGGTTGAAGCAGGTTTTACAAGAGCTAAAAACGCAAGTAATATCATTATGAAAAATCTAATGGATTTTTCCATCGGATCTTTAGCATTTTTTGCTTTTGGTTTTGCCATAATGTTTGGTGTAGACAAAGCAGGATTGATAGGCACATCAGGATTTTTTATGATGGGAAGTATGGAACATCTAGGACTTGGAATACCTATTGAAGCTTTTGTTATATTTCAGACAGTATTTGCGGCAACTACTGCTACTATAGTATCTGGAGCTATGGCTGAAAGAACAAAATTCATATCTTATATTATATATAGTGCAGTTTTAAGCCTTATTATATATCCTGTGGTTGGTCATTGGATATGGGGCGGAGGATGGTTGTCGAAAATGGGATTCATAGATTTTGCGGGATCTACAGTAGTTCACTCAGTCGGAGGTTGGGCAGCATTGGTAGGAGCTACTATTATTGGACCTAGAATTGGTAAGTTTGCAAAGAATGGAAAACCGGTTGCGATACCTGGTCATAGTATTACATTGGGGGCTTTGGGAGTCTTTATACTCTGGTTTGGTTGGTTTGGATTTAATCCAGGTAGTACATTAGCAGGCACTGATTTGAGTATTGCTAGAATTGCAATGACAACAAACCTATCAGCTGCTGCAGCAGCATCCGTAGTAATGGTAATTACATGGATAAGATATAAAAAGCCTGATGTCAGTATGACTCTAAACGGTGCGTTGGGTGGATTAGTTGGAATAACTGCGGGGTGTGCAGAGGTTGATATGTTTGGAGCCATAATTATAGGTTTGATTGCAGGTTTTGTAATTGTATTTGGTGTGGAATTTATTGAAAAGGTTCTGAAAGTAGATGATCCTGTTGGAGCAGTATCTGTACATGGATTATGTGGAGCGACAGGTACACTGTTAGTTGGACTGCTTTCTACTAATACAGGTCTTCTGTATGGAGGAGGTTTATCTCAGTTGGGAATTCAGGCATTAGGAGTTGGAGCAGTTGCAATATGGACTCTAGCTACAACATTTATATTGTTTAAGGTTATTAAGGCTACTGTTGGCCTTAGGGTTACAAAAGAGGAAGAAATGGTAGGATTAGATATTGGAGAACATGGGACTGAGGCATATGCAGATTTCAATATGAGAACAAATGATGGTATGTACGTGGGTACAGGAAGTGAAGGAATAAGTAAAGTACTTTAGAATGCTTAGGAATGAGTAAAAAAGTCCCTGCTTTGGAATAGCGAAAAAACTTGATTTGATTATGTTCTCACAATATGAGAATAGGAAGTTAATTTTTCGTTATCCCTTAGTACCGAGTAAAATAAGTTCTTTGGATAACAAAAAAACTTGATTTAATAGTATTTTGAAGAATATAACAATAAGAAAGTATTCTTTCGTTATCTGTAGTTACAATGGTATGAAGATGATGATATTTAAATTCCTTGATTCGAATTAATATCACAAGGCCAAGGGTGCTGAAATTATAGAATTCAGCACCCTTTTTATATTCAAAAATAAATCAAAAAATCGATAAGACAAAAGGATGGAGGTAATTTTATGAGACAGGTAGCTATTTATGGAAAAGGTGGAATAGGAAAATCAACAACGACTCAGAATTTAACCGCTGGTCTTGGTGAATTAGGCAAGAAGGTTATGATAGTAGGTTGTGATCCTAAGGCAGATTCGACAAGGTTGGTATTAGGTGGATTGGCACAAAAAAGTGTTCTTGATACCTTAAGAGAAGAAGGGGAAGAAGTTGAACTAGAAAACATATTAAAAAAAGGAGTGTTTGGGATTAAATGTGTTGAATCTGGTGGTCCTGAACCTGGAGTTGGATGTGCTGGAAGAGGTATCATTACTTCAATTAATATGCTCGAGAGCCTTGGGGCATATACTGATGATTTGGATTATGTTTTCTATGATGTATTGGGTGATGTTGTTTGTGGTGGTTTTGCAATGCCGATAAGAGAAGGAAAAGCTAAGGAAATATACATTGTAGCAAGTGGAGAGATGATGGCTTTATATGCAGCAAACAATATATGTAAAGGTGTTCAAAGGTATGCAAACACTGGAGGGACTCGTCTTGGAGGTATAATCTGTAATAGCCGAAAAGTAGACGGAGAAAGAGAGTTGTTGGAAGCCTTTGCAAAAGAGTTGGGAAGCCAGTTAATCTACTTTGTACCTAGGGACAATCAAGTTCAAAGAGCAGAGATTAACAAAAAAACTGTAATTGATTTCAGTCCTGAACATGAACAGGCAGAGGCGTATAGAGGTTTGGCGAATGCGGTTGACAGTAATGACATGTTTGTTACTCCAAAGCCGATGGTACAGGACAGATTGGAAGAAATTCTTATGGAACATGGCATAATGGATATATAAAAATATGGGAGGGCTAATATTATGTTGATGATAAGAGCTATTATAAGACCTGAAAAAGTAGGAGTTGTGCTTTCGGAACTTTGTGATGCGGGTTTTCCTTCAGTTACAAAATTGGATGTAATGGGACGCGGAAAGCAAAGGGGAGTAAAAGTAGGAGAAGTGTTTTATGATGAGATACCGAAAGAGATGTTAATGATGGTGGTAAAAGATGAGTATAAAGATGACGTTATTAAACAAATTGTGAAAAATGCTAAAACTGGTGAAAAAGGTGCTTTTGGAGATGGAAAGATATTTGTTAGTCCAGTTGAAGAGGCATACACCATAAGTTCGGGAGAAAGCGGACTATAAGGGAGGTAGTGATATGAAAGAAGTACTTGCGATTATCAGGATGGAAATGATAACTAAAACAAAAAAGGCACTACTAAAGGAAGGCTTTGCAGCATTGAATTGTCGTAAGGTTTCAGGAAGAGGAAAGAAAAAGGTGGATTTTACACTACTTGAGGGCATGCTTAAAGGCATAGAGATTGCTTCACCAGTTGTGGCCGAAGCAATGTCCGAAGGCCACAGGCTTATACCCAAACGGCTTTTATCCATTGTAATAGCTGACAATGAAGTTAAAAAAGTTGTTGATACTATTATTGAAGTTAATAGCAATGGAAAACCTGGAGATGGAAAGATATTTGTAATGCCAGTATCTGATGTGGTAAAGGTAAGAACTGGTGAAACAGAAGTAGAAATATAAATTGTTAAACCAACGATTTGAGGTGATTATTATGAAACAAAAATTAGATAAAGTTTTAGAAAAATATCCGGCAGCGGTATTTAAAAACAGGAAGAAACACATTCTTGTTAAGGATGAAACCAGTGAAGAACCACAGACTATTGCTGCCAACGTTAGAACTGTTCCAGGGATAATTACAAACCGAGGTTGCTGTTATGCAGGTTGTAAAGGTGTTGTGTTAGGACCTATAAGAGATGCTGTTATAATTACTCATGGGCCTATTGGATGCGGTTATTATACATGGGGAACAAGAAGAAATAAGGGAAGAACCAAAGGAGATGAGTTGAATCTTTTAGCTTACTGTTTTTCAACAGACCTTCAAGAAAGTGACATAGTATTTGGTGGAGAGAAAAAGTTAGTGAAGGCGATAAAAGAAGCAGTAGATATATTTAAACCTAAAACTATTTTTATTTGCTCTACATGCCCTGTCGGACTTATTGGAGATGATATTCATGCAGTAGCTGCACAGGCAGAAGAGGAATATGGTATCAAGGTTATTTCATTTAGCTGTGAAGGATATAAGGGGGTTAGTCAGTCTGGTGGTCACCATATTGCAAACAACGGATTAATGAAACATGTAATAGGTACTGGTGAAAAAGTTGTCGGAAAATATTCAGTCAACTTGCTAGGAGAATACAATATTGGTGGTGACGGCTGGGAAATTGAAAGAATTCTTAAAAAGATTGGATATGACATTGTAGCCACAATTCCAGGTAATGGAACTGTGGAAGATATGAAGAGCGCTCACAAAGCTACGTTGAATATTATTCAGTGCCATCGATCCATCAACTATATAGGAGATATGATGAAGACGAAATATGGTCAAGATTGGCTTAAGGTAAATTTCATTGGAATTAACAGTACTATAAAAAGCCTTAGGGATATTGCAAAGTATTTTGGAGAACCATCTCTTGAAGCAAGAACTGAAGCGGTAATAGCTGAAGAACTTGAAGAGTTATCTCCTAAAATGGAAGAGTACAAGAAAATATGTAATGGTAAGACAGCAGCGCTTTTTGTTGGAGGTTCAAGAGCTCATCATTATCAATATTTATTTAAGGATCTTGGGGTGGAAACGGTTCTTGCAGGATATGAATTTGCACATAGAGATGATTATGAGGGAAGAGAAATACTGTCAGCTATAAAGGAAGATGCTGATAGCAAAAATATAGAAAATATTAAAGTTGATGCTGATCCTAAAAATTACAAGGTATTTCTTTCAAAGGAGAAATATGAAGAATTGAAAAAAGAGTTACCGTTAAATGATTATACAGGTATGATAAAGGAAATGAAAAATGGAAGTTTAGTTATTGATGATTTGAACCACTATGAGACTGAAGAAATGTTTAAGTTTTTAAAACCAGATATTTTTTGTTCAGGTATAAAAGATAAGTACATTGCCCATAAGGCTGGTATCTTTTCAAGACAGCTTCATTCTTATGACTATAGTGGTCCATATGCTGGTTTTAGAGGAGCGGTAATATTTGCAAGAGATATTGCAATGGGTATTAAAACACCTTCATGGAAATTGGTTAGTCCTCCTTGGAAGACGCAGCCTGCAATTGAAGGAAGCTATGCTATATAAGCGAAATGAGGAGGGATTTTAATGTTAGATTATACACCTAAAGAATATGTTGATAGAAAAGGGCTTGTAATAAATCCAGCTAAAACATGTCAACCGGTAGGTGCAATGTATGCGGCTCTTGGAATACATAGATGCATTCCCCACAGTCACGGTTCACAAGGGTGTTGTGCATATCATAGAAAGTTACTTACAAGAAATTTTAGAGATCCTGTTATGGCATCTACTAGTTCATTTACAGAAGGAGCAGCCGTTTTTGGTGGGGGTTCAAACTTAAAGACTTCAATTAAAAATGTTTTTTCAATATATGATCCGGATATAATTGCTGTTCACACTACGTGTCTGTCAGAGACAATTGGAGATGACATGCCTTCTCTTATTAGTGAGGCAAAAGTACCTGAAGGAAAGCTTGTAATACATGCCAATACTCCAAGTTATGTAGGTTCACATGTTACAGGATTTTCCAATATGGTGCAAGGTATGGTGAAATACCTTTCAAAAAATAGTGATAATCCTAACGGAAAAATAAATGTAATTCCTGGCTTTGTGAACCCTGCGGATATGAGGGAAATGAAGAGAATTCTAAGAACTATGGGAGCAGAATTTATAATGTTTCCAGACACTAGTGGGGTGCTTGATGCTCCTTTGACAGGTAAATATGAAATGTATCCGAAGGGTGGAACAAAAATAGAGGAACTTGTAGATACGGGCAATTCAATTGCAACTATTTCATTAGGAAGTTTTGCGTCGGCAGCGGGAGCTTACGAATTGGATAAGAAGTGCAAAGTACCTTCTTCTGTACTGAAAACACCTATTGGTATTGAAGCTACCGACAAATTTTTGATGGAGATATCAAAGATTACTGGCAAGGAGATACCTTATGAGCTTGAGGAAGAAAGAGGTCAAGTGATTGACATAATGGTTGATTGTCATTATCACTATCATGGAAAGAAAGTTGCTATATATGGAGACCCAGATTTAGTGATTGCTCTTACTGAATTTGTCATTAGTCTTGGAATGATTCCTAAATATGTTGTTACAGGAACTCCAGGGGAAATTTTTGAGAAAGAGGTAAAAGCAATGATGGATGAGGCAGAAGTTGATGGAAAAGTAAAGGCAGCTGGTGATTTGTTTACTCTACATCAATGGATTAAGGAAGAACCTGTAGATCTTTTGATGGGTACAACTCATGGTAAATATATTGCCAGAGCAGAGGATATTCCACTAGTTCGAATAGGCTTTCCTATACTAGACAGAAGTACACATTCATATATGCCTGTAGTAGGTTATAAAGGAGCGTTGAGAATAATTGAAATGATAAGTAATACATTATTAGATAGGCAGGATAGGGATGCAGCTGATGAGGATATGGAACTTATAATGTAGTAACTTGTGAGTTTTTTCACAACATTTTTTTCCCTCTATCATATTTTACACTCCAATGTTGGCTGTAGATGAAAAATCCTTTTCTAGTTATTTCAAAAACCTGCAATTGACGTTTAAAGGTATTGCATTTCACAGGGTTTGTGCCATAGACATTAAAATAGTTATTCTTTGAAACGACCTTTCAGGTTAAGGGGTTTTTCGGATAGGGGGGCTTTATATAAACCTCTTCTGGGTTTTTCCATATAAATTAGGGGAAACCCAGGGAGGATGAAAGGAATGAGGGATATGTCAAGCAAAGTTAAAAGTGGAGTTCTTGATGAAAGAAAAGAGTTTATATGTTTTAAATCAAATAAAGAAAGCAAAAACTTGCAATGTGAGAAAAATAGTCTTGCAGGAAGTGTAAGTCAGAGAGCATGTGTATACTGTGGTGCGAGGGTGGTTCTAAATCCTATTACCGATGCTTGGCATATAGTGCATGGCCCAATAGGTTGCGCCAGTTATACATGGGATATAAGAGGTAGTTTATCTAGTGGATCAGAAGTTTATCGCAATAGTTTTTCAACTGATATTAGAGAACATGATGTGGTTTTTGGAGGCGAAAAAAAACTGGCGGCTGCCATTGATGAAATATATGAAAAGTATTCACCTAAATTAATTTTTGTTTATGCAACTTGTATTGTAGGCGTTATTGGTGATGATATTGATTCAGTGTGCAAAAGTGCAGAGAAAAAGTATAAAATTCGAGTTATTCCTGTTAAGTCAAGTGGTTTTGCAGGGAACAAATCAATGGGATATAGAGCTGCATGTGACGCACTAATTAAACTAATGGAAGAAGGAGATGAGAATAAAAAGATAAGGGGGATAAATATTCTCGGAGACTTTAATTTAGCTGGTGAAATGTGGATTATATCCGAATATATAAGAAGAATAGGTGTAAATGTTGTCTCAAGGTTTACAGGAGATAGCAAGTATGAAGAAATAATAAAGGCACCTCAAGCTTCATTAAATATTGTACAATGTGCAGGGTCTATGATCTATCTTGCAAAGGAAATGGAAAAAAAATATAGTATTCCTTTTGTGCAGGTGAGCTTTTTCGGAATTGAAGATACTTCAGCATCCATTATGAATATAGCTCATGCCATTGGAGATAAAGAATCAGTAAGGAAGGCAAGAAAATTAATTGATGAAGAGATAGAAAAAATTGAACCACAAATAGAATCCTATAAAGAAAGACTTAAGGATAAAAAAGTTGCAATTTACGTTGGAGGCGGATTTAAAGCAATTTCTCTAATAAGACAGTTTAATGACTTAGGTATGAAAACTGTAATGGTAGGAACGCAGACAGGGAGAGCTGAAGAATATGAGGTGCTAAGAAATATTGTTGATGAAGGAACGGTTATACTCGATGATGCAAATCCTGTAGAGCTTGAAAAGTTTATGATGGAAAAAGGTGCAGATATACTGGTGGGAGGTGTAAAGGAGAGACCTCTTGCCTACAAACTTGGTATTGCTTTTTGCGATCATAATCATGAAAGAAAACACCCACTGTGTGGCTTTGAGGGAGCATTAAACTTTGTAAAAGAGATAGATAGTTCAATTAACAGTCCTGTGTGGAATGTAATACGTTAAAGGGGGCGATCAGTATGAAAAACAGAAATTTTGTAAATTTAAATATAAATCCATGTAAAATGTGTATGCCGATGGGTGCAGCACTGGCTCTAAAAGGTATTGAAAATAGTATGATTATTCTGCATGGCTCCCAGGGATGTAGCACTTATATAAGACGCCATATGTCAGGGCATTACAATGAACCTGTAGACATTGCGTCCTCTTCAATAACTGAAGAAGGGACTGTATATGGTGGTTCAAGTAATTTAAAAAAAGGTCTTATGAATGTTATAAAAATGTATAAACCAGATGTAATTGGAGTTGCTACTACATGTCTTGCAGAAACAATTGGTGAGAATATAAGAATGATCGTACGAGAATTTTATGACGAACACCAAAACGATGTACAATTAAAGCTTGATAAAGTGAAGATTATTCCCATATCTACTCCTGGTTATGGAGGTACACACTTTGATGGTTATTACTCTGCGCTTTTTAGTATAACAAAAGAACTTTCCAAAAAGTGTGAAGCAACTGGTAAGGTGAACATAATAATGGGAAATATGAATCCAGGAGATGTAAGAAATGTGAAGAAATTATTAGAAAGTTTTGGTATAGATTATACATTACTTCCTGATGTTTCAAATACTCTTGATTCTCCATATAAAAAGGAGTTTAAACGAATTCCTGATGGAGGGACAAAAGTTAGTGACATTGAAAAAATGGCAGGGGCTAAAGCAACGATTGAAATTGGATTAACCGTACCGGATAAATTATCTCCTGGTTTGTATCTCGAAAATGAATTTAAAGTGCCTTTGTATAGATGCGCAATGCCTGTTGGAATTTTCAATACCGATGCCTTTATTGATATATTAAAAAGAATCTCGGGAAAAGAAATACCAAAGGAACTTTTAGAAGACAGGGGAAGGCTTATTGACGGAATGATAGACTCACACAAGTTCAATAGCGAAGGAAGATGTGTTATTTTTGGAGAGCCAGAGCAAAGCTACGCAATTGGAATGTTGTGTATGGAAAATGGCATTAAACCAGTGTTGATTTCAACAGGTGCACAAAACAAGAAACTTAAAGACCTTTTAGAAAATAGATTAGAGTTTAAAGAGGCAATTGTATTGGATGACACAGATTTTGATACAATTAGAGACTATGCAGTAAAGCTTGATGCTAATTTGTTGATAGGCAATTCAGATGGAAAGGTGATTACTGAAAAAGAAGGTATTCCTTTAGTAAGGGTAGGCTTTCCGGTTCATGATAGAGTTGGTGGACAAAGAAAAGTTACAACAGGATATAATGGTTCCCTTAACCTTCTTGACGAAATTACAAATACACTTTTGGAAAGGAAATACTCCGGTTATAGGAAACGAATGTACAATAACTACTACAAAGAGAAGAGTGAGAGTATGGATGAAAAAATTATTTCTACTAAGATGGATGGGAACAGAAAAATATTTAATTCGGAAAAAACAAAAGATCACCCGTGTTTTACTGCCGGAGCATGTAAAGTAGCTAGAATGCACATACCTGTTGCACCGAAATGCAATATTCAATGTAATTATTGCAATAGGAAGTATGATTGCCAGAATGAAAGTAGACCTGGGGTTACAAGTGAAATACTTTCGCCTCAAGAGGCAACAGAAAAGTTTTTGAAAGTAAAAGAAAAGCTTAAAAACGTGAAAGTAGTGGGTATAGCAGGTCCAGGTGATGCTTTAGCAAACTTTGATGAAACAATAAAATCGATTGAACTTATAAGAAAGGCTGATTCTGAAATAATTATATGCTTGTCAACAAACGGCTTGATGCTTCCGTTCTATGCAGATGACCTTATTGAAGCGGGGGTATCTCATGTAACTATTACAATAAATGCTATAGATCCCGAGATAGGGGCTAAAATTTATAAGTATATCAATTTCAGAGGTAAAATGCTCACAGGAGTAGAAGCAGCAGAAGTTATTATAAGAAATCAGCTGTCTGGTTTAAAGTACATTTCGGAAAGAGGGATAATCTGTAAGGTAAACATAGTTATGATTAAAGGAATAAATGATGGGCATATTGAGGAAGTTGTTAAGAAAGTTAAAGAGAACGGAGCGTATATGACCAATATAATGCCTATGATTCCTACAGAAGGAAGTGCCTTTGAAGATATGCCAATGACCAATAATAAAGAATTGAATAAAATGAGAAAGAAATGCGAAGAACATATCAAACAGATGTATCACTGCAAGCAATGCAGGGCTGATGCCATTGGAACATTGGAGCAGGATGTTTCGCCTGGATTTAGAAACAATGGAAACTTAAACAATTCATATGAAGAAAATAAAAGTGAAAAGTGTAAAGCATTTACATTTGCAGTTGCAACTGGGTCTGGTATGTATATAGATAAGCATTTTGGCCATGCTGAAGAGTTTTATATATTTAGTTATTGGCTGGGTTCAATCAGTTTTTTAGAGAAAAGAAGTGTGAGCAAATATTGTAATGGCTCACAAGAATGTGACAGTGAAGAATCAAAAATCGAGAGGATCATAAATACAATATCCGATTGTGAAGGAGTGCTAACTTTACGTATAGGAGATAGCCCTCAAAAAATGCTTGAGAAAAAGGGAATAAAGGTTTTCCAAACTTGTGGAACTATTGAGGAAGGAATCAAGCTTGTAGTAAGTGAGTTAATTAGTAAAAAGTATGAAGCAAAAAAGAATTAAAATAAAAGTGTTTATAAAATAAAAATTTTAGGGTGGGATATAAATGAAAAAGCCAAAGTATCATGTTTTTGTCTGTACAAGTTCGAGAATAAATGGGCAGCAGAAGGGATATTGCTTTTCTAAAGATGCGGTTTCCATTGTTCAAAACTTTGTGGAAGAAATTGATGAAAATGACTTGAGCGATGAAGTTATGGTGACTAATACAGGATGTTTTGGTATCTGCAATTCGGGACCAATAGTTGTGGTATATCCTGAGGGTGTATGGTATCAAAAAGTAACGCCAGATGATGTGTCGGAAATTGTGGAATCACATTTTTTAAATGGTAAAAAGGTTGAGAGACTTGAGATAAGTTAAAATCAAAAAAATAACTGATCAATTGGAGTTTCAAAAAGTTCGATTTAATGGGCTTTGTATTGAAATATTGAATACGTATTTTTTTAAAACTCCCCAAGTTGATTAAAAAACTTTGTATTGGAAGGGAGGTGATAATGTGCAAAAGCAGGAGTAGAGATGTAAAGTTTGATAAAATTTTCGAGTTTTAAATTGTTCTCCAAAACAAAACCCTCTTAGATAATAAGTATTTCATCTGTAATGAATCTTTACTCCTGAGTTTTGCTTTAGATAACAAAAAATAACTTCTTATCTTATAAAATTGCCTTACTTAAGGTGTTTCAAAAAATTCATTGGTCAATATTTAAAGTTCCACCTAAATAAAATCAGCGTTTTTGAAACACCTATTGACCAGTTATTTTTTAGGAATTACCTAAAATGCTTTGGAATTTAAATTCCTTATTGAAAGATGAGGTGTAGATTATGTCACTATCATTAGAAAAAAGAAATAAGATCATTATAATCGACAGAACCCTTCCGGAAATACTGTCAAAGAAGCATAGTAAAAAAAGGCTTGAGATAATTTACTTCTGTTGGATTTTGAAGGAAATTGGAGTTGACTTTATTGAGATAGACGCAAAGTTTTTGGAATTTATACCAAAACTTCCGTTTGGTCTTAACTTTTTGCTTAGGGTAAAGTCTGAGGAGGATGTGCTAAGAAGTATAAAAAGAAGCATCAAGCACTGTATTTTCTCAGAAGAGTTTTTGAAAGATACTGAGCTGCTTAGACAAGCTAAAAACTGTGGAATAAAAACAACTGTTGAAATAGATATTACAAAATTAAGTGAAATTGATAAGGTGAAAAATCTTTGCCAGTTGGATTTAGTGGATGATATAAGGTTACATGGTATGGATTTAATTTTCAATCCGCTGTGGATTGAAAAAGTAAAAAATCTTTCTAAAGAACTAAATAAAGTTATTAATATATGCCCGAAAAATATGCTTTATAATGCTACAGCGCTATGTGTTGAAGGAATTATGAATGGTATAGATTCTATTACTGTGTCTTTTTTGGGATATGGAAAGAATAAAGGTTTTGCTGCTTTAGAAGAAGTGTTGGCGGCAATAAAAGTGATTCTTAATGCAGATCAAAAACTAGATTTGAGTAGATTACCAGAAGCAGCAGTTTATTTTACATCTTTGTCTGGAGTTTGTATACCTGAAAACAAGCCGATTGTGGGAAAGAGGATATTTGATTATCAGGCTGGCATACATGCCGACGCAATCGAAAAAGATCCGATGACGTATGAGCCGTTTGACCCATCAATGGTTGGTTTGACAAGAGAACTAACCATTGGTAAACATTCAGGCAAAAGAGCAGTACAAAAGAAATTGAAGGAATTGGGCGTTGTCTGTAAAGTTGAAGAGGCAGCTAAAATTTTAAATTCTATCAGGGAAAAGAGTAGTCAATGTAAAAGGGATCTGTATGATGAAGAGATACTGGATATATACAAAAGTGTTGAGTTTATGGGGTTGGGAAGTGAGAAGCTATGAAAATAAATATTGTGGATACGACATTGAGAGATGGCGAACAAAGACCTGGAATAGCACTGAGAATGGTTGAAAAAATTAACATCGCAAAAATGTTGAGTGAGCTTGGAATATACCAGATTGAAGCAGGGATTCCGGCTATGGGTGGGGATGAAAAAAGGTATATAATAAAATTAATGGACCTCGGTTTAGATAGTAAGATTTCTACTTGGAACAGGATGAGCATAAATGATATCAAGGATTCTATGGATTGTGATCCCCACATAATACACATATCCGTTCCGTCATCAGATATTCAAATACAGAGAAAACTGCATAAGAATAGAACTTGGGTAGTAGAGAATATGAAAAAATGCATAACCTATGCAAAAAGCAAAGATTATGAAGTTACGATAGGATTGGAAGATGCTTCAAGGGCTGATTGTGAATTTTTAACAAAGCTTATAGGGACGGCAAATGAGATGGGCGTAAATAGGTTTAGGTATGCTGATACTGTTGGTATACTCTATCCTAAGATAATATATGAAAGAGTATCAAGAATTAAGAAACAGTTTAGGAGCATTGATTTGGAAATTCATGCCCATAATGATCTCGGAATGGCTGTTTCTAATTCAATGTCAGCAGTAAAAGCAGGTGCGTTATATGTAGATTGCACAATCGCTGGTATTGGGGAAAGAGTAGGAAATTGTGACTATCTGAAATTTATAACTGCTGCTAAAGCGATTTATGGATATTGCAATGGAGTAAATTTAAAAAACATACTAAGAGTGCAAAAAAGTATTTTAGGAATGATTAAATCGACAGCCTCGTAAAGAATATTGCAATGGTTTAAAATATACGAATCTAGGATATATTTTTTTGAAATTTCAGTTGCAAAGTTTTTTTGACTTTGTCTTAAGGAGTTTCAAAAAAATACATATTCACTATTTATATTACAAAGCCCATCATGTAAGCTTTTAAGCTTCCAATCATAGGAACATTATTTTGCTATGCAAAAAATGGCATCAAACTTTTCGAAACTCCAATTGATCAGTTGTTTATTTGATTTTGCCTAAGGGAGTTTCAAAAAAATACATATTCAAAAATTAGGCACAAATCCTTTCATGTAAGCTTTTAAGCTTCCAATCATAGGAACATTATTTTGCTATGCAAAAAATGGCATCAAACTTTTCGAAACTCCAGTTGCCCAGTTATTTATTTGATTTTGCCTTAGGGAGTTTCAAAAAAATACATATTTAATAATTTAGCACAAACCCTTCAAATAGAATTTTTTGAAACTCCAGTTGCTTAGTTATTTATTTGATTTTGCCTTATTCAAAGCAAAAGGTTTTAAAGTATCAAGTTTCTGCTACTATTTTACCGATTTCGCTAAGGTCATAACCTCCTATTCCTTCAAGTTCCAGTTTAAATTCTGGGGATCTGAGTATTTCAATAACAGCTTGGAAAGGTGCTTTGTTAAAATCCTCCTTTTTAATTACCAGATCATATCTTTCAGTTTGCAGTGGTACAAAGTCTATATTTTTTACTTGTAAACTCGACTTTTCATTACCAATACCGATATCTGCGCCTCCACGGGCTACAGTGCTTGCAATGGCAAGGTGGGAGGTGCTTTCTCGGTCATAACCTTTTATATTCTTTGATTCAATTTCAAGCTTCCTTAGGTGTTCATCTAAAAGAACCCTTGTGCCGCTTCCTTTTTCGCGGTTTATCATCGTTATGTCATTTCTTTCAAGATCTTCCCATCCTTTTATCCCTTTTGGATTTCCCTTTGCTACATAAAAACCCTGAAGGCGGTAAGCGAGATGAATTATCACTGCAGGTATACCAGGCAGCATACTTCTTACGTAGGGTATATTGTATTGATCTGTATCGGCATCCCACAAATGGGCTGTAGCCATTTGTACATTTCCTTGGTACAAAGCATAAAGTCCGTTATAGCTTCCAACATAGGAGCGTAAAGCTTGAACTCCGTTAGGATGTAATTGGAGATGTCGTGATAAAATGTCAAGGAGAATATCCTGTCCGCATATAACAAAACCATTGTTTTGAGATGGTTCTACGTAAGAAGAAAATACTCTTCCTTTAGCTTGAGTTGTGTGAGGATAATTACTGCTTTTAATGTTTTTTGTTTTGTTCTTATAATCCTCAACGTCTTTTAAATCTATTCTTATTTTTTTTCCAACTTTATATGAGTTTAGTTCTCCTCGCTTTATGAGTTCATATACAGTGTTTTTAGCGATTTTCAATATATCAGCAACTTCCTGGGGTGTTAGAGTTGAATTATTGTCCATAATGATACTCCTTATATTTAATTTTGAAAATGGTAAATACTCAGCTGTTTTTTGAATCACCTTATGTGTATAATGTTAAATAAATAAACAAAACGTATCAAAAAGATATATAAAGGTGTAATAATTACTATATACTCAGATTATAACTGTTTTGACTAATAAAATCAAATAGTTTAGGCAAAATGGGTGCATAAATTAGTTGTGTACCATATTATGGTGATAACATTGCGTAGAGGTATTGAGAGTGTTAACGAAGCGAAGGAGTAGTTAAATCTTTCATACGCAAAACGAGTTTGAATTGAGCTGTAGCTTTTTACATTCTTTTAGGTTCAGAGTTTTATTGTTGGAATTAGAATAATATGGCTAGAAATAATAAAATATACAGATGAAATCCTCTTTTATCGAAAAATTATTCATTTGCTATTGATTTTTTATTGTAGAACATATATAATAAAACATGATATAACATTACAAAACGTTATATACATATCGAAGTTTTTCATGCCTAGTTCTGATATCCCATGTTGTATATTAGATAGCACGCATAAAGTGTTCTCAATGATGAGATTGTGACAGCCTTAATAAAAGGCGTTGTAGTTTTGTTGTTTTTTATATTCATTTTTGTAAATATATTAGTTTATGGGAGGCGAACATAATGAAGAATTTAAAGAGTTTAAACAAGATTCTCTTAATACCTTTAGTAATTTTAATATCAGTTTTTTTGATTTCATGTGTGATATCAAACGTAAATACCGATAATGCTCAGGAATCTTCAAAAGATACAAAACATATAGAGCTTACAATTTCAGCAGCAGCAAGTCTTAAGAATGTTATGACAGAAATTAAAACAGCCTATTTAAAAGAGAATTCAAATGTAACCATTACATATAATTTTGGGTCTTCAGGTTCTTTGCAAAAGCAAATTGAACAGGGTGCTATGGCCGATGTGTTTTTATCGGCTGCAGCTAAACAGATGGATGAATTAGAAGACAAAGGTTTAATTATTGAAGATACAAGAAAAGACTTTTTAGAAAACAAAATAGTTCTTATTGTACCTGCTGAATCTTCAGGAGTTACTGGTTTTAAAGATCTTCTAACAGACAAAGTTAAAAGAATAGGACTTGGTGAACCAAAGAGTGTTCCTGTAGGTCAATATGGTGAAGAAGTTCTAAAAAAACTTGATATTGTAGATTTAGTTGATTCTAAGATTGTATACGCAAAGGATGTAAAAGAAGTTCTAGCTTGGGTGGAAACAGGTAATGCTGATGCAGGAATTGTCTATGAAACAGATACTAAAGTGTCAGATAAAGTGAAGTTAGTTGCAAGAGCTCCGCAAGGGTCGCATAGACCAGTTTATTATCCTGCGGCAGTATTAAAGGAAAGTAGAAATCAGGAATCTGCAAAGAATTTTGTGAATTTCCTTTATAGCAGTAAAGCAAAACCTATATTCGAAAAGTATGGATTTGTATTTATGGAATAATGAACTTTTGTTTGGAGTGATAGTAATGAACATGGATTTTTTACCTTTGTGGATATCGCTAAAAACAGCATTTACAGCAACAATAGTAACATTCTTTTTCGGTATTTCAGCAGCTTGGTTTGTTGCAAGGTATAGAGGTAAACTCAAAGGAGTAATAGATGGAGTGCTTACTTTACCAATGGTATTACCTCCAACAGTTGTAGGTTTCTTTCTCCTTATCATATTTGGGAGAAATGGGCCAATTGGTAAATTGCTTTATTCACTTGGTACTCAAATAATTTTTACATGGTGGGCTACTGTTATAGCAGCTTCTGTAGTTGCATTTCCGCTTATGTATAAAACAGCAAGAGGTGCTTTTGAACAGGTTGACAGAAATCTTATTTATGCTGCAAGGACTTTGGGGGTCTCTGAATGGAAGGTTTTTTGGAGAGTGACTGTTCCACATGCTTGGCCTGGGATTGCGGCAGGTGCTGTTTTAGCTTTTACGAGGGCACTAGGGGAATTTGGCGCGACTTTAATGATTGCAGGCAATATACCGGGTAGAACCCAGACAATACCTCTAGCCATATTTTTTGTAGCCGAAGGTGGAGAGATGGATAAAGCACTTTTATGGGTAATCTTGATATTTATCATTTCTCTTGCCGTTATGATATTAATGAACTATTGGACTGAGTATCAAAGAAAAAATACACCGGTGATTGGGAGGGGATAGTATGGAGTTGTTTGTTGATATAAAAAAGAAGCTTCCCGGATTCACTCTAAATGTTAAGTTTAATTCAGGGGAGGATGTAATGGGTTTACTGGGAGCGTCAGGCTCTGGTAAAAGCATGACCCTTCGGTGTATTGCAGGAATAGAAAGGCCTGATAAAGGTAGAATAGTGCTAAATGACCGGGTGCTGTTTGACTCTGAAAAAGGGATCAATATTCCAATTAGGCACAGAAGGGTGGGGTATCTTTTTCAGAATTATGCACTATTTCCCAATATGAATGTCGAAGATAATATTGGATTCGGTCTTGGAAAGCTGACAAAGGAGAAAAGAAATTTCGTTATTCAGCAAAAAATTGAGATGATGAAGCTTAATGGGTTGGAGAAGAGATTTCCATCACAGCTCTCGGGAGGACAGCAGCAAAGAGTTGCTTTTGCGAGAGCATTGGCAATAGAACCAGAAGTATTACTTTTAGATGAGCCTTTTTCCGCATTGGATGATCATCTTAGGGTTATACTGGCAAAGCAGCTTATAGATACACTTTCCGATTATAATGGGGTTGCCCTCTTTGTAACTCATAATATGGAAGAAGCATACCGTGTTTGCAATGATTTGGTGGTTTTAAAAAATGGTGGTGTAGAGTCAGTTGGAAGTAAAGATGATATATTTCAGAAGCCTCCGAGTTTAGCAGCAGCTCAGCTGACTGGATGTAAAAACTTCTCTGTTGCAAAATATATCTCGAAGGACGAATTGGAGGCTATTGACTGGGGTATCAAACTTAAGACCAATTGCAAACTTACCAAAGAACTGAAACATGTAGGTGTGAGGGCACATTATGTAAGATTGGCATCGAAAAATGACAAAGATAATGTTTTCAAATGTTGGCCTAGTTTTATTAGTGAGACACCTTTTAGAGTTACAGTGTACTTTTTTATTGGTAATAAACCTAAAGGCAAGGAGGATTATTACCTTCAATGGGAGCTTTCTAAGGAAAAGTGGTTTGAACTTAAAGAACGTCCACTGCCATGGAACATATGCCTGAGCGCTGAAAGAATTATAACCATTGATAAATAAAAACTTTCCACCTGTGAAATAGGATTGTTGGAACAAAGCTTCATTGGCTTAACAGCATACTTCCAAATGAAAAATCTGGCTTTTAAAGGAATACCCTAGCTAATAGAAGAATTTTTCATTGGTTTTGAAGCTTTGTGTAAGTAACCTATTTCACAGCACGAAAACTTTTAAAGGGTATAAGGAATAAATTACATAGGAATTTTTAATATATATCTCCAGGACGAGATAATGATTTAGCTCTACATGGGTTAGACCTTAGGGGATTTAAAATAAATAACTGGTCAACGGTCGTTTCAAAAATTTTGATGCCATTTTTTGCATAAAAAAATAATGTTCCTATGATTGGAAGCTTAAAAGCTTACATGATAGGCTTTGTAACAGAAATGATGAATAGGTATTTTTTTGAAACTCCCTTATTAAGTTACTGGAGATTTTTGATTTTGAATTTTATAGGAGGTTATTTTAATGAAACTCTATTTATTAAAGGAATTTAATATAAAAAAAGTATTGATTTTATTGACTGTTTTGTTTTTGGTATACCTCTTTAATGCGTGTGGGTATAAAAATTTAGACAGCACAATGGCACCTGTTTCTTCTATAGAAAGTAGTGAAAAGGTAAATAATACCGGGGCAAATGAGACAAGAAGTTTTACTGATACAGCAGGAAGGACAATAACAGTTCCTGTTGAGATAAAGAAAGTGTATTCAATAAATCCTATAGGTAACGTTATGATGTATACACTTGCACCGCAAAAAATTGCAGGTTTAAGTAGCAAAGTTCAAGAGGATGATAAAAAATTCTTATTGGAAAGTTATATCACACTACCTGTGTTAAGTGGGAGCTTCTGGTCTGACAAAACAATGAATACAGAAGAAATATTAAAAGCTGAGCCTGATGTTATTATAAATATGGGAAATGTTGATCACACATCTGTGGACGATTCTCAGAGAATTCAGGAACAGTTAGGTATTCCAGTTGCAGTTATAAGGTTTGATATAAAAACAATGGGTGATTCGTATAAACTTCTTGGAGAGCTTATAGGAGAAAAATCAAGAGCGCAGCAATTGGGTGATTATTGTACAAAGACAATAAATGAAATCTATGAAAAAACACTAACCATTCCTGAGAATAAAAAGATAAAAGTGTATTACGCTGAAGGGGAAAAGGGATTACAGACAGACCCAAAAGGCTCACCACACTCAGAAGTGCTGGATTTGGTAGGGGCAATAAATGTTGCCGATATTGGGATGACTAAAGGTTTTGGACGTTCAACAATATCTGTGGAGCAACTTCTTAAATGGAATCCAGATAGGATTATTGTATGTATTGATGCAGGAACCAAAAGTGAAAATAATCCCTTTAATTTTATTTTAAATAACAGTACTATGGCAAAACTCGATGCAGTCAAAAACAAAAGGGTGACAATCATACCATATCACCCATTCAATTGGATAGACAGACCTGCTTCTGTTAATCGTATTATTGGGGCTAAGTGGCTGGCCAACCTCTTATACCCGGATATCTTTAAATATGACATCAGAGAAGAAACTACAGAATTTTATGAGATGTTTTACCATAGAAAATTAACAGAAGAGGAAGTAGATGAAATATTAGGCAAAATCAAATAAATAACTACGCAACTGGAGTTGCAAAAAATTTGATTTACATTTTTTGCATTTTTAAATTATGGGAATTTTTTTTCTGAAATACAGGATTTATACAGAGCTAAGTGGAGGAGAACGACAAATGGTTTTGATTGCTCGCGCTCTTACTCAGCAACCAGAAATACTTATAATGGATGAACCTACATCTAATTTGGATTTTGGAAATCAGATCAGGGTATTAGAGAGAATAAATAACTTGTCTAATAAGGGATTGGGTGTAATTATGACTTCCCATTTTCCCAACCATGTATTTCTCTGTTCTACTAAGGTGGCTTTAATGCAGAAAAATAATGTTTTTACAGTGGGGAGTGTGGAAGATGTTGTGACAGAAGCAAACATGAAGAAAGCTTATGGAATCAATGTTAAGATTGCAGGGATCAAAAGTGATAAGGGAGATTATGTGAGAACTTGTGTCCCTATGATTAATTAAGAGGAGGATGAGTATTATGATGATGTATATTAATGATGAAACGATTGAAAGGTTTATAAAAGAGGATGTACCTTATATTGACCTTACAACTTATGTACTTGGGATTGGAAATGAGAAAGGACAGATATGCTTTACTTCAAGAGAAGATACAGTTCTTGCAGGAGTAGAAGAGGTTATGAGAATATTTGATAAATTAGGAATAAAAACTAAAAAGTTTTTGCCTTCAGGAACTAGAATAGACAGCGGTGAAATGTTTTTAGTTGGTGAAGGTTTGGTATCAAGCCTTCACATGGCTTGGAAGGTTTCATTAAATATTTTCGAATACTGTTGTGGTATGGCAACAAGAACTAGAAGAATGGTTGATAAGGCTAAAGCTGTAAATCCAGAGATATCTATTGTTGCAACAAGGAAATGTTTTCCGGGGACAAAAGAACTTTCAGTTAAATCTATACTGGCAGGAGGTGCTTTTCCTCACAGGCTCGGATTATCTGAAACGATACTTATTTTCAAGCAGCATGTTAATTTTATGGGTGGGTTTGACAATATTCCACAAACAGTAAAACAGTTTAGAATTAATGCCTGTGAGAAGAAAATTATTGTAGAAGTTGAAAATGAGTCTCAAGCATTGTTTCTGGCAAAGAATGATATTGACGGAATTCAGTTTGATAAGATTCCTGCTATGGATTTGAGAGTTATGGTTGAGAAAATACGTAAAATAAATCCCAACATAACGTTGATTGCTGCAGGAGGTGTAAATGAGAGTAATGCTCATGAATATGCAGCTACAGGAGTTAATGCTATTGCAACTACGGCAGTATATTTTGGTAAGCCATCGGATATAAAGTGTACAATAGATGCTTAAGAGAGTTTCAAAAAAATACATATTCATTATTTCTGCTACAAATCTCATTATGGAAGATTTAATTCTCTGCGCAATGTTATTTCTATAATATGGCACACAATTGAAATATGCACCCTTAATTAGTGGGTATGATCAACCTTTTTGTAACATATTATGGAAAGAATATCTGCGTAGAGGTTTAGAGAATGTTAACGAAGCGAAGGATTAGTCGAATCACTGTTTGAGCGAAGCGAGTTTTGATTCGACCCGTAGCGAGTTTTACATTCTCTTAGCCTCGGAGCTTTAGTTCTTGGAATAATATGTTACAAAATTAAAAACTGCACCCGTTAATTAGTTATTTATTTGATTTTGCCTAAATGGGTATGGTAAACTTGTTTTATGCAGAATCTAGAATTTTGGTTAACCTTTGTAGGGGATCATTTATAAATATGCAACCCCTTCTTAAAAAAAGGCCGGACTTTAGTGATGTATTAATAAAGAATTTAATTGTATTTGGGTGATGATATGAATTATGGTTATGTGAAAGTTGGGGCTGCAGTTCCAAAGCTAAAAGTAGCTAATTGTGAGTATAACTGTTCTGTAATAGTTGATTTGGTAAAAAAAGCTGATAAGGAAAATATAAAGTTTTTAGTTTTTCCTGAGCTTTGTATAACTGCTTACAGCTGTGCTGATTTGTTTCAACAAGATGTGCTTTTGAAGGAAGCTTTAAAACAATTAGATAAAGTTTTACAAAACACAAAAAATACCGATTTAGTTTTTATAGTTGGAATGCCAATAAGTTTAAACAACCAATTATTCAATTGTTCGGTTGTAATACAGTCGGGGAAAATTCTAGGTATTGTACCTAAAACTTTTATTCCTAACTACAGTGAATTTTATGAAGAGAGATGGTTTGCTTCCGGCAATAAAGCTTTAGATGATAATATTAATGTGTGTGGTCAAAATGTGCCCTTTGGTGTAGATCTTTTATTTGAAAACAGCAAAGACAACGATTTGTGTTTTGGTATAGAACTATGTGAGGATTTGTGGGTTCCTATACCTCCAAGTTCTTATCAGTGTATGAGTGGTGCTACACTTATTTTTAATCTTTCGGCAAGTAATGAGTTGATAGGTAAGTATGAGTATAGAAAAGAGCTTGTAAGACAGCAATCGGCTAGATGTATGGCAGGTTATGTGTATACATCTGCTAATATCAATGAGTCAACTACTGATGTGGTTTTCGGAGGACATGCAATGATTTCGGAGAATGGTTTAATTCTTTCAGAGTCGGAGAGGTTTTCAAATGATGACCAACTAATCTGTTGTGAGATAGATACACAAAAGTTGATAAATGATAGGAGAAAGAACACAAGCTTTATGGAAGGTGTGCTTGAGAAAAAATATAGGAAAATATATTTTGAACAAAAAGAAAGCGAAAGTTTTGATTTGACAAGGTACGTAACTGCCTATCCTTTTGTGCCTTCTAATGCAGCTAACAGGGATGTAAGGTGCAAAGAGATTTTTTCTATTCAAACTAGTGCACTTGCAAAAAGAATAAGGCATATAGGATTAAAGAATGTAGTTATTGGTATTTCGGGAGGTCTAGATTCTACTTTGGCATTACTTGTTACTGCAAAAACCTATGAATTGTTGGGAATTTCTGCTGATAATATTATAGCTGTAACAATGCCTGGATTTGGAACTACCAATGCTACTTATACGAACGCTATGGAGCTTATGAAGGTAATGAATGTGAGTATAAGAGAAGTAAATATTAAAGATGCTTGTCTTCAGCATTTTAAAGACATCGGTCATGATGCTGATGTTCATGATGTTACCTATGAAAATGTTCAGGCTAGAGAGCGTACACAGATTCTTATGGATCTTGCCAATAAACATGGAGGTTTGGTTATAGGTACCGGGGATCTTTCAGAACTCGCCTTAGGATGGTGTACTTATAATGCAGATCATATGTCCATGTATTCAGTAAACTGCAGTATTCCTAAGACCTTAGTTAAATTTCTTGTAAAATGGGTCGCCGATAATGTGGTTGATAATAACGTTAAGGATATATTAGACAGGATTCTTGATACTCCGATTTCCCCAGAGTTGCTTCCTCCTAGTGAAAAAGGAGAAATTAACCAAAAAACGGAGGACATTGTAGGACCTTATGAATTACATGATTTTTTCATGTATCATATGATAAGGTATGGTGCTTCTCCAAAGAAAATAGCATTCCTTGCACAAAAAGCTTTTAATGGCAAGTATTCAAAGGATGATATTAAAAAATGGCTGAAGATTTTTATAAAAAGATTTTTTTCTCAGCAGTTTAAAAGATCGTGTCTTCCTGACGGACCTAAAGTTGGAACGATAAGTCTATCTCCTAGAGGAGATTGGCGCATGCCAAGCGATGCTGACGCAAAAGTATGGCTTGATGAAATAAAATAAGTTTAGGCCTTCAAAGGGAGTTGTTTGATACTAAAACGAATAAGGGTACAGCCTTAATGTTACTAACATTAAGGTTGTACCCTTAGCTTGAAATATTTAAAGAAATCCCAAAAACTTCGAGCTGTGAAATAGGATTGCTGGAACAAAGCTTCACTGACTTAAGAGGTATACGTCCAGATGAAAAATCTGGCTTTTATAGGAATACCCCAGCTAATAGAAGAATTTTTCATTGGATTTGAAGCTTTGTGTAAGTAACCTATTTTATAGCTCGAAAAACTTTGCAATTGGTGTTTAAAAAAACTTGATTTTCATTTTTTGCATTACAAAATGATGTCCCTATGATTGAAGCTTTTTAGCTTCATTGTTGGTTGGGACTATAAATTCTGATTAAAGATTTTTTTGAAACATCTAAAGTCATGAGCCCAAACGAATTTTCTTGGAATCATATTATCCTACATCCTTAAATTTTGAATGCAGGAAATTAATATCCGAGGATTCTGATGAGCTTTGCGCTTCACTTTTTTTCTTTTGAAGTTCCTTCTTTTTTAGAAGTTTTATAGAACGCAAGCTTAACATTGTACCAATAATTCCTACTAGCAACCCAATAACTAATCCTATTAAGGTTCCAAGAATTAAGGCTAGAATAACATTTAACATATTTGATCACCATTTATCATTAGTATAGTATAAAAGTTTACTTATATTTTCTCGAAAAACAATTTGAAGTAATTGATACTATTCTTCGAGAAATACTATTAATTCTACATCAAAGTCAAATTGACTCTAATCTCTATATTTATATCGTCATTTCTCAAAACTATTTTACAGTAACTTGAATTTTTTTGCAAGTTTATTTTCTGTATTGGGTGTATTTAATCATCGTGGACCATATTATTCCAATAACTAAAGCTTCGAGGCTAAGAGAATGTAAAACTCTCTACGGGTCGAATCAAAACTCGCTTTGCTCAAACAGTGATTCGACTAATCCTTCGCTTCGTTAACATTCTCTAAGCCTCTACGCAATGCTATTTCCATAATATGGCGCACGACTAAAATATACACCCTTCTGTATTTTGTGTAACGGAGCCTCAAAAATGTAAATCGAATTTTTTGAACAATAATTAACAGGTTAATTATTAGGAATCACCTAATATGTATTATAGAGAAAAGAGGCGTATAATTAAACTGTAGAGTTAAATAATGTATATATAAAGCTACTTTAATGCACATAACAAAAAATACTTATAAAAAGTTTAAAAATGTGCTTGACATTTTTCGATATCTGTCTTAAAATAGCTTTGTGCCTTTTGAGAGGTACTTAAAAATGCGGTGGGTGTAGCTCAGTTGGTTAGAGCGCCAGATTGTGGCTCTGGAGGCCGTGGGTTCGACTCCCATCATTCACCCCATGTAGGGATATAGCCAAGTCGGTAAGGCACCAGACTTTGACTCTGGCATTTCGTAGGTTCGAGTCCTGCTATCCCTGCCATACGGGCCATTAGCTCAGTTGGCAGAGCACTTGACTTTTAATCAAGGTGTCCCGCGTTCGAGTCGCGGATGGCTCACCAGAACATCTGTAACCAAAATGGTTACAGATGTTTTTTATTCCCCTTCTTACGAAGAAAGTGAAAGAAGGAGAAGTGGAGGGGCTCGATGCATCGGTACTTTTATTATAATTCTTTCAAATGAAGTGAAAAAAGAAGTTGCATTATATTTAAATTGTTTTTATGAAACAATAGAATTGAAAGGGTAACTTATGGCGGTTTCAAAAATAACCTATACAGTATTCAGGTCACAAATTCTATTAATCTAAATTTTTTGAAACCGCAGTTGGCCAGTTATTTTTTTGGAATCACCTAATCTGAAATGAGGGGAATTTTATGACTAGGTTAATTTTTGTAATTATTATAGGATTATTTACAATTATTTCATATATTTATTTAAAAAATAAATTAAAGAGTAAACCTCGTATTTGGAATGTTTTTAGAGCTTCAATTCTAATTGTGGCATTTGTGTTGTGTTTTTGGATTTTAGGTTTTAGATTATCACCTTTGCAAGCATCAATGGCTAACAAATTTGTAGAAGATGATGCTGAGTTGTTAGAAAATATAGAAGTAGATCAAAACTATTTTCATATGTATTACAACCCTGAAGAAGAATTATATAGAACTACGTATACTAAGAAAGTTGGACTTTTATACAGGAGTAATTCATCAACTTGGTTTTATCCTTATGAAGAAGATAGTATAAGAACTATAGGGGGCAGTACGGTATTAATGGAAGAGAACAATTTGTCGGTGCTATATGTAATAACTGAAGACAAACAAGTTGCCGAAATTGCAGTGATTGATTCCGATGGAAATTATGTAACAAGGCAACAGGTCAAATCACAAGAACCCTGCATTGTTAAGTATAAATATCCTGTAGATGCTACTTTGCCAGATTATAAGATTGCAGCTCTAAATGATGAACAAGATGCTATTTATTACTATGGTTATGAACCAAATGACAACCCTATAGGCTACAGTGAATATAAATGGCATGTAGCCAAAAATGAAAAATTAGATAGTAAATTTAATACAAAAATTAAGTCGGGTAATTTAGTAACAAACTATAATATTGATAGAGTTCTTGGTGATATTGATTTGTTAGGGCTTAACACTTTAAATATTCCTGTAGTGATAGATATAAGAAATCTTTCAGCAAGTGATATGTCAATTGACGATTATAGTAAGAAGCAGGCAATAAGACTTATTAAAAAGCTAAGAGGTAAAAATATAAATGTAATACTTGAGCCTTACCCATGGATAGATAATGGGAGTAAGTATGAAACTGAATGGCTGCCGAAGGATTTAGATGACTTTTTTTATAATTGGAAAACAAAGGTGTTAAAGCCTCTAATTGAAGATATTGCTGAGCCTTATTTTGTTGAAGCGATAAACATAGGATCGAGTTTCACAAAAATAGAAGGTGAAGAAGAGCAGTTTTGTGACATGGTGGATTATGTTAAACGCTATTATAATGGTCTAGTTACATATAGAACTAGCTGGTGGAAGACAGTTGATTGGAGTGACGCCTCCACCAAAAAAATTCAAAAAAATTTGAAATTGGCTTATGAGAAAAAACTTAATAATAAACTATTTGGAGAGCTGGATTTTATTTCAATTGCGGCTTATTTTGAGCTTACTGAAAATGACACAAATACAGTTGATAACTTAGTAGATGCTATTTATAGTACAAAAATATATAACAGAAAGCAGAATGTAAAACAGGAGATTGAAAACTTTTATACTATGTGGAATAAACCTATTTTTTTCGGTGAATTAGGATTTTCTCCACTTAGTAGGGCATCTTTTGCACCATGGGATCCACACCCGTCAGATATAGTTAATGGACTAGAGCAGGCAAATTGTTTTGAGGCATATAAAAGAGTATTCGAAAATGAAAAATGGCATTTAGGATTTTCGATATTTGCTATTGGAAGTAAGAAGGATGACAATAACTACTATCCAAGTAATGAAAGCATTGAAGTTATAAAACAATGGTATTCAAATTAAAGCTAAAGGTAGTATTATAAAGGTAGTATTAAGGTGATTGTAAAAAAACTTTGCAATTGAGGTTTCAAAAAATCTAGATTTACATTTTTTGAAACCTCAAAATAATGTACCTCTGTTTGGAAGCTTTAGTTTTCCATGAAGGTCTTTATAACATGAATACAGTATAGGTTATTTTTTGAAACCGCCTAATCTGGAAACTGAACGTTGCCAGTAATAAAACAACCGTCTCCAGGGTCATTAGGTATGGAGTCTACAATGTCGGTCACTACTTCTCCACGTATATCTGTAATCCTAATTTTAGGAGTAGAGGTATCTAAATTTTTTATTACAAAATAATTGCAGCGCTCCTTTGGTAAGTCTATCCACTCACCGTTACTGTAGTACTCCATTTTCATAACAGGGTACTTGTGATTTCTAACTTGCAGTGCAAGCCACCATTTTGAACTTCCAGTTAAAACTTTATATTCGAAGTTGCCAGAGATAGGTGCCGCTACTATACGCCATGTTAGATCGATTTTGCCACCCGGGACATTTGTATTACCGAGTTTGTCGCATGAAATTCTACAAAGATCCAATGCACCTTCTAGTGCTTCTGTATAGCAATCAGTTACATATACCAAAGTAGTACCATTAGGACCTGTTACTTCCAAATAAGCACCAGCTAGGGCTGCTTGTACACCGTAGCTGTTGAATTCCGGCTTGTTAACTGCGGCAATTTCCATATCATCAGGAATAGGATCTAAAAGGGCAATTCCACCTTCATATCCTGAGCCCGTGTAAGTAGCATAACCTGAGCGTACTTTATCCCACTCTGAATATGGTTCGTTGATGTTTTGTGATGCTGATGGTGTAGGTGTAGTTACTGGTGTAGGAGTTGCAGTTTTGTTTTTTGGAAACACTTTAATCAATCCAAGGAGATATTGTCTCATAAATGCGAAATCAATGCTATTTATAGATCCGTCTCCGTCCGTGTCACCAACCCATAGAGAATCTTCTACAGGAAAGCGATTGATGTTTTTTAATAAAAAGCTTCTCATTAATGCAAAGTCAATACTATTGACATCGTTGTCACCATTGACATCTCCCACCTGAAGTTTAGCAGATGTAATGCTACTAAAGACAAGAACCTGAGCTGTTATAATTATAATGACAGAAAAAAACTTGGCCTTTTTTACACACATATTTATTTCCTCCCCTAGACAATTAGGGAGTTTCAAAAAAATACCTATTCATTATTTCTGTTACAAAGCCTATCATGGAAGCTTTTAAGCTTCCATGATAGGTACATTATTTTGCTATGCAAAAAATGGCATCAAATTTTTTGAAACTCCAGTTGCAAAGTTTTTATTTTAAATCCCCTTATGTCGAAGATTATATTTCTAAATATATAGAGGAAAAGTTGTATTGGTGATGGTGGAAGTATTTTAAAACGTATTTCTTAGATGAGATGGATGAGAGATTCTATGCTTTTACTATTACTTAATTGCAAACATTCTATATACAATTTTATTATAGTTTATAGTAATAAGAATTGCAATATTTATAAAATTGTCATGGGTGCATATTTTAATTGTGGTACATATTATGGAAATAACATCTGCGTAGAGGCTTAGAGAATGTTAACGAAGCGAAGGATTAGTCGAATCACTTTTCTTCGCGTAGCGAGTTTTGATTCGACCCGTAGCGAGTTATACATTCTCTTAGCCTAGGTTGCATAGGCGAGCAGTGTAGCGTAGCGAAACGACCAGCCTCGGAGCTTTAGTTATTGGAATAATATGTATCACGATGATTAAATACACCCAATTGTCATGGTGCGCTATAATAGAATAGTCCAAAATTATCAAAAAGTTAAAGGCCGAATCACTGTTATCTTAAGTCAGTGTGATTCGACCTTTATTTGTTACTCTTATGTAAATTTTTGATTTTTGTCAATAAGACAAAAGTCTCTTCTAAGAACTTGTAGTACACAAGTTATGTTGTTCGTATATTTTTTCTTCTACACAGTTTTTTACACTTTCTTTAGGTATGTTTAATACCACTGCAAACTCCCCATATAATTGGTCTTCTGCTCTAGTCATAAAGCGTTTGTCAATTTGACCAAGTTTTTTTCCCTGTTCTTCAACTATTCGAGCTCTTGTATAGATGGTTTTTATCAATTTTAATAGTTCAGAACAGTCGTGTGTTTGCAAACATTCTCTGTAATAGTTCTCAAGGGATTTAATATTATCGATGTCTGCAAAGTTTTCTTCGATTGACGGAATTTGAGAAATCAAATCTTTTGCCTTCTCGTTATTTATAACCGGACGCATAAATACATTAGTATCAATCGGTGTAAATATTTTTTCGCTATGATATAGAGGAGAAAGTGTATAGTAAAGTCTATTTTTGTCTATACCTGGAATATCCGGTACTTCTATTGAATCAACTTCACATACCCCATAGCTCCCATAAATAATCAAGTCACCAACATCATACATAGTTTTTTTCACTCTCCTATTATTTAAATATAATTATTTTACAAATATTTATATTTAAATTAAATATTTTCATTAAAAAACAAGCAATTTTGACAACAGGATTTACGTTTATCAAAACTACTCGTTGCTATTTTATTTTATCATTTTTTCGTACAAAATGTAAGTTAAATTTTAATTTAGGTTGAGATTAGTTCTTGTGTATACTGCTAAATCGCACTATAATATTAGCTGTAGACAAAAATAATTAAACAAATTAGGCTGAATTAAAAAAACAATTGAGATGATTTTAATTAAGGTGATTCAAAAAATGGTTACTTGAGGTTACAAAAAATTGAATTCATGGGGTTTGTGACCTAAATAATATATGGGTTGTTTTGTGTATCGCCAAAATATAAATGTGATATATCATTGTATTGTTTGGAAGGCTGAAGATAAAGGTGGTAAGAATTTTGAAAAATGACAAAATTACGGTAAATGAATATAAGGAGTTGTATCAAGCGGTTATAAATTTTAAAGAAGCAAAATGTTGGGAATGGATGACAGATGTTGATATTTTCGGTGTAGAGAATATTGATACCCATGAAATGGGATACTGCTGTATAATGGGCAATGCTGGTGAGATGTATGGACTTAGTATTTATATTGGAGACGAAGGGCTAAAGGCATATATGCAAACATTACATCCTGAAATACCATATGAAGACTTAAGATTTATACAAAAATGTATAACTGTGTATTTTCAGGATAGAGAAAGATTGAACAGAGAGGAATTAAAACTGATAAAAGAATTAGGACTAAAATTCAGAGGTAGGAAGCAGTGGCCTCAATTTAAGAATTATACACCCAATTACTTTCCTTCTAAACTCAGCAAAGGTGAAGTTAAATATATGACTTATGCTCTAGAACAGGCAATAGATGTTGCTTCAAGGTGTAAGGATAATAAAGATTTAACGCAGCCTGAAGGTGAGGAGTCAATTCTTTGTAGAGTTGCTAAAAAAGTCGATAAAATAATTACATGGGAAGATAAGTATGTTAGACCAAGTATTAAAGAAAATTATGCTGAGTATGAAAATATCAATGAAATTGCTTTAAAAAGAATTAAGAGCAATACGCCTAAAAAATCAGATATTTGGGAGGTGGATTTTTTTAATTCTCCTGTGATGGTTAGTGAAGGAGAAAGATCTTACTATCCAATGATTTTTGTGGCTATAGAGGTTGAAAGTTCGATGATGCTTACTATGAAGATTGGTTCGGATTTTGAAAATTATATAGATGAGTTTGGGGATGAATTCATTAACTTGTTGTCAAAAAGTGAGTACATACCTGAAACAATTGTGGTGCAAAGAAAGAGTGTGTTTAAAATGCTTGAGACAATATTAAAAAAATTAGATATAGAATTACATTTAGTTGAAGAACTGCATATTATACAAGAATTTAAAAGGGAATTAAGAGAGTATCTATAAGAAGTTTTTTGTTGGGGAAATATTGATGATTTTATTAAAGTTTTATGCTATGCCACTAAAAACAATGTTATTTGACGAATTATATATGATATGAAGTTTCAAAGTGAATATTATGATTAATATACAAAATCCTATTTTAACAACTAGCAACAAATTTTTGGTATTATCATAATGATTTTTGCCTAAAAAAGGGGGGGTATTATTAAGTGAGATTCATAAAGGAATAGCTGTGTTGTATTTTCAGTATTCCTAAGCATTTGTCAGAATAATTTGTAGATGTATAGAGTTTACAAATTATATTGAGCTGACGTTTATGTAAGTATTTGAATTTTAAAAGTTTTTATTGGAGGGAATGATACAATGAATAAAAAGTTAGTTGCATTTTTATTAAGTTTTCAGTTAGTAACCTGTACTGCATTAGGAAGTGTGTTGCCTGTAAGTGCTGAGCAAGCATCTGTAGATGTTGCTATTGATACTGAAGCACAAAGGCTAGCAATTAGTCCGTACATATATGGTGTGAACCAGGATCATCCTGGTGAAACTGTTACTGCAAGAAGGCTCGGAGGTAATAGAACGACAGCATATAATTGGGAAAACAATGCTTCAAATGCAGGTAGTGACTACGTCAATTCAAGTGACAATTATATGGTGGATTCAGTTGGTGTGCCACAGGCTGATTCAGAAACTCCTGGTGCAGTAGCAACTGTTTTTCACGATCAGTCTATAGCTAAAAATGCGCCTTATACGTTGATGACACTTCAGGCAGCTGGTTATGTTTCAGCAGATAAGGATGGAGAAGTAAAGGAAACAGAGGCAGCTCCTTCAGATAGATGGAAGGAAGTTAAAGCTGCAAAAGATGCACCATTCTCACTCACTCCAGATTTAACTGACGACTATGTTTATATGGATGAGTTTGTAAACTTTTTGGTTGATAAATATGGTGATGCTTCAACTGAAACAGGAATAAAAGGATATTCTGTTGATAATGAACCTGCATTATGGGCTCATACCCATTCAAGGGTTCATCCAGATCCTGTAGGTTGTGCAGAATTGGTAGATAGAACAGTAGAGCTTTCAAAAGCAGTTAAGAATGTTGATGCTAATGCTGAAATATTTGGACCTGCATTGTATGGCTTTGCAGCCTATCTTTCACTGCAAAGTGCTCCTGATTGGGAGGACGGACTTAGTGAAGACTACGAATGGTTTATAGACTACTATTTAGAGCAAATGAAGGAGAAATCCGAGCAAGAAGGAAAAAGGCTTTTAGATGTGTTTGATGTTCACTACTATCCTGAAGCAAAGGGTGGCGGTGAGAGAGTTACTTTTGGAGAAGATAGTAGCCTTATAGAATGCAACAAAGCTCGTCTTCAAGCACCAAGAACTTTGTGGCAAAAATCATATGTAGAAGACAGTTGGATTACCGAATCATGGTTTGAACAATATCGTCCGATTATTCCAAGGATTCAGGAGTCAATAGACCAATATTATCCTGGAACAAAGCTTGCTGTTACTGAATATGATTTTGGTGCAGGTGATCACATTACAGGTGGTATAGCTCAAGCTGATGTATTAGGTATATTTGGTAACAATGATGTATACTTTGCTACATACTGGGGTGGAGAAAATAAAGACTATATTGCGTCGGCAATTAACCTCTACACAAACTTTGATGGTGAAGGTTCAAAATATGGTGATACTAGTGTTGAGTCTTCTGTATCAGATTATGATGTTGCATCCGCTTATGCTTCAGTAGAAGAAACTGATGATGGGAAGCTTCACATTATATTACTAAACAAAAACTATGACAACAACACTACTTTTAATCTCTCAATAAACAGCGACAATCAATATAAAACAGGTAAAGTATGGGGGTTTGACAGAGCGAGTTCTGAAATTACTCAAAGACGTGCAGTTACAGGAATTAATGACAATAAATTTACATATACTCTTCCTGCACTAAGTGCTTACCATATAGTTTTAGATAGTGTAGATGACACTAACCCTGACGTATTACTTGGTGACCTTGATAAAAACGGATATATAAATGCAATAGATTTTGGATTCTTCAGAAAATATCTATTGGGATTTGATGTGGAAATTGACCTAGCAGCTGCAGATACAAACGCTGATGGAGAAGTTAACTCAATAGATTTTTCTATACTAAGAGGCTATCTTCTTGGAAGGATAAAAGAAATTCCTTACATTGTAGAGACAGAAAATGAAGAACCTATTGCTAAGTTTACTGTTTCAAATACAGATGCAGTTACTGATGAAGATGTAAGTTTTGATGCATCTGAATCTACTGATCCAGATGGGGATATATCATATTACGCATGGGATTTTGGTGATGGAAAAGAAGGTAAAGGAAGTGTAGTAAAGCATAAATATTCGGAAGCTGGAACCTACACAGTAAAATTGATTGTTTCAGACAATGAAGGTGTTAATAGCTCTCAAGTTACAGAAACAATATCAGTTACTGTAGCTACAGGTGATAATTCAGATTTTGGATTTGAAGGTGACTCTCAAGGATTTACGGCTGCTGGACAAGATGGTACAACTGGTGAATTATCAATAACTTCAGAAAAAACTTTTAAAGGAGATGGAGCTATTCAGGTTGACGTAAGTTCAGTAGATGGTGGAATGATAGACGTTAAATTAGATGGTGACAGTATTGTACCAGCTGGTTCAGAAGTGAATTTCAGGGTGTGGATACCTTCTGGTGCGCCTTTATCAGAAATACAAGGATATGTTATGCCTCACGATCCTTCATGGGATATAATTGAGTGGAATGGAGCATGGGGTGGTTATGAATATATGGAAAAAGATGCTTGGAATGAGCTTACATTGACATTACCAGAAGATACAGATATGTCCTTGATGCAGCAGGTAGGTGTGCAGTTTAAGACTAATGATGAAGCAGAATTTACCATATATGTAGATTCAATAGATTGGTAATAAAAGATTTAATAAAAAGACGTATTGAGCTACGAATTTAGTGATATCGTGAAATAAAAAGATGAATGACAAGAAATAAATCAAAATAAGCCAGAAGCATATCATTGCTTCTGGCTTATTTGATTACCATTCTTTCCAAGAAAATTTGCTTCGCTTATGACTTTAAATCTTTTTTATTAAGGGTACAAATTAATGATAGTGCTAGGGTGCATATTTTAATTGTGAGCCATATTATGGAAATAACATCTGCGTAGAGGCTTAGAGAATGTTAACGAAGCGAAGGATTAGTCGAATCACTTTTCTACGCCAAGCGAGTTTTGATTCGACCCGTAGCGAGTTATACATTCTCTTAGCTTCGGAGCTTTAGTTATTGGAGTAATATGGTCCACGATGATTAAATACACCCATAGTACTATTTTATAAACTACCATTAAGGTTGTACCTGCCTCGTTTTAGTGTCAAATGTCTCCATTCGAAGACCTTCGCATAGAATCTGTAAACGTTGGCTTGATAATTTTTCGCCGCGTATTAAGGACATCCTGTCCTATACGCTAAAAATGCCATCCGTGGCATTTTTGCTTCAAATTATCAATCCTTCGGCTACAGTTTCTAATGCTCACGTCTAAGAATTACGTCATTTGACACTAAAACAGGTTCTACTTTTAATTAGGCTCTTTATTTCTGTTTTTTTATTTAGGTGAGTCCTAAAAATAACAGCTTACTAATGTTTTTTTTGAAACACTTAATATGAACGGATGATATGAAATTGTATATCTATAAATAACCTAAATCTATATTCCCTGTTTTGCTATATCGTACAAAATCAAATCACTATTTTTCTCCTCTGCCCATTGTATTGACCATTCATTTTCAAATAGAAGTACGTATCTTTCGTTTTCATCCTGTGCAAGCATCGTAGAACTTGTAAGAATTAGATTTCTTGGATCCACGCTTGTATGATCTACCCACCTTGCATGTTTGAACGGTAAATGCTGAATTTTTAAATCAACGCCGTATTCGTTCTTAAGTCTGTATTCAAGAACCTCAAACTGAAGTGCACCAACAGTACCTACAATTAAGGCTTCTATTCCTATATCCACCTGTTTGAATACCTGTATAGCGCCCTCTTCGGATAATTGATTAATTCCCTTTATAAATTGCTTACGTTTCATTGTATCTTTTGACAATACACGAGCGAAGTGTTCAGCAGGAAAGATTGGTATGCCTTCAAATTTCAGGTCTTTATTTGCTTCACAAAGGGTATCGCCTATATTAAAAATACCAGGATCAAAAACACCTATTATATCGCCAGCATAGGCTTCTTCAACAATTGAACGCTCCTGTGCCATAAATTGTTGAGGTTGTGCAAGCCGTATGGACTTTTTATTTTGAACATGGTTTACTTCCATTCCCTTTGAAAAACGACCGGAGCATATTCTCATAAAAGCTATTCTGTCCCTATGAGCAGGGTTCATATTTGCCTGTATTTTAAAAACAAAAGCAGTAAATTTATCCCATTCGGGATCGACTTCACCAGCAGATGAATCTTTAATACTTGGCTTTGGAGCAAGTGAAAGAAAATCTTCTAAGAAAGGCTGTACACCGAAATTTGTCATCGCACTTCCAAAGAAAATTGGAGTTAATTCGCCGTTTAGTAATTTTTTCTTATTAAATTCGTCTCCTGCCATGTCTAGAAGCTCAATGTCTTCACACAATTTATTGTGATAGTGTTCACCTAAAAGATCGGTAAAAATTTTGTCATCAACGCTTCCTTTACTGGACGAGACAGCAGTTTGACCGTGGTTGCCGCCTTCAAACAATTCAATTTGTTTGAGGTTTCTATTGTAAACACCCTTAAAGTCGCCATCGGTGCCTATGGGCCAGTTCATAGGATATGAATGAATTCCAAGAACATTTTCAATTTCTTCCATAAGTTCAAAAGGATCTTTTGCGGCCCTATCCATTTTGTTTACAAAAGTGAATATGGGAATACCTCTCATCTTACAAACATGGAAGAGTTTTAAAGTTTGTGCTTCCACACCCTTTGCGCCGTCAATTAGCATTACAGCACTATCGGCTGCCATGAGAGTTCGATAAGTATCTTCACTGAAATCTTGGTGGCCGGGAGTGTCAAGTATGTTTATACAAAAGCCGTTGTATTCAAACTGCATAACACTGGAAGTGACAGATATACCTCTCTGCTTTTCAATTTCCATCCAATCAGAAACAGCGTGCTTATTAGCTTTTCTTGATTTAACTGAACCGGCAAGCCTGATTGCACCTCCGTATAGCAGTAATTTTTCTGTCAATGTTGTTTTCCCTGCATCAGGGTGTGATATGATAGCGAAAGTTCTTCTTCTATCTACCTCTTTAGAAATAGTTTCATTAATATTCGACATTTACTAATACCTCTTATAAATCAATTTTTTTGCTTGCTATATTGTATATTATAGCCATATATCATGTCAATTCACAATAAGTAATAAGATTATTTTAATTGTGTATTAAAAAATTTGTTTTTTTTACAGTTTTTTGTGATAATAGAGTTAGGGAGTTTCAAAAAAATACATATTCATTATTGTTGTTACAAAGCCTTTTAAATCGAATTTTTTGAAACTCCAGTTGATTAGTTATTATTTTGATCTTGTCTTATGGTACAATATGTGTAGTGCTCATTGTAGTTTTGCAAAGGAAAAGAGGAATTTTTTTAAAAATATAGAATAACAGTAAGTATAGTTAGAGTAAAGAGTATACATTGTAGTAGTTTTTGTTACAAAATATAAAACAAGGGGTATTTAACATGAGAGAGAGTGATATGAATTTAATTAGAATAACTTTTCCAGATGGTAGCGAGAAGGAAGTTGTTGAAGGAATATCATTGCTTGAATTGAGCAAAGATTGCACAGATGAATACAAATCTACTATCGTTGCAGCAAAAGTTGATAATGATATAAAAGAATTGAGTTTCCATTTATATAATAGCGCGAATGTTGAATTTATTGATTTGACTGATGACGACGGGATGAGGATTTACAGGAGAAGTCTTAGTTTTGTTTTAATAAAGTCTGTAAATGATCTTTTTCCTGACAGAAAGGTTACAATTAACCATTCCATAAGTAAGGGTATATACTGTGAGGTTAAAGGAAAAACGTCTCTTACACTAGAAGAAGTGACTAAAATTGAAAGTAGAATGCAGGAATTGATAAATAAAAAAATACCTTTTATTAAGAGAATTATGTCTATAGAAGAGGCTAAGGAAATATTTAAAAAAACAGGAAGGCTAGATAGATTCCGTGCCATTGAATACAGGAAAAAGCCCTATGTAACTATTTATAATTGTGATGGCTTTGAAGATTATTTTTATGGGTATATGGCACCGGACACAAGTTATTTAAAGAAATTTGCTCTTAAGTTTTTTGCTCCAGGACTTATAATGATGTTTCCAAACAAAACAAAACCCGATGTTATTCCAAAGTTTAAGGAGCAAAAAAAGCTGTTTTCTATTTTTAAAGAGTACAAAAATTGGGTAAGGATACTTGGGGTGCCAAATGTTGGTTCTCTTAATTACCTCGTCAAGGAAGGTAAAGTAAATGAACTGATAAGAGTCGGAGAAGCTCTACACGAGAAAAAAATTGCTCAAATAGCAGATATGATTGCCTTCAACAAGAAGAAGAAGCGAGTGGTGCTCATTGCCGGGCCATCGTCTTCCGGTAAGACTACTTTTGCACACAGATTGGCGATACAGTTAAAAGTTAACGGCTTAAGGCCTGTTACAATTTCACTTGATGATTATTTTGTTGATAGAGATCATACACCTAAAGATGAAAAAGGAGAGTTTGATTTTGAAGCTTTAGAAGCTATTGATATTAAGCTCTTTAACCAGCATTTAGCATGTTTGATTAAAGGTGAAGAGGTTGGAATACCTATTTTTAGTTTCCCAAATGGTTGCAGAGAAAACTATTGTAGAAAGTTGAGAATTGATGATGATCAGTTGCTCATAATAGAAGGTATTCACGGACTTAATGAAAAATTGACTTCATCAATTCCTAAGGAAAGTAAGTTTAAGGTTTATGTAAGTGCCATTACTTCAATGAGTATTGATGATCACAATAGAATTCCGACAACCGATTCGAGAATGCTAAGGAGAATTGTTAGAGATTTTCAGTTTAGAGGTTGTAGTGCCATAAACACAATAAAAAGATGGCCTTCTGTAAGGCGTGGTGAAGAAAAGAACATTTTTCCGTTTCAGGAAGAAGCAGATATTATGTTTAATTCTGCACTGCCTTTTGAACTTGGTGTTTTAAAAGTTCTTGCAGAGCCGCTTCTAAGTGATGTTGACAGATCACAAACTGAATATTCTGAAGCAAAGAGGCTAATAGAGTTTTTGACAAACTTTGTTACGATAGAGTCAAAAGAGATTCCTGCAAATTCTATCATAAGAGAATTTGTTGGAGGAAGTTGTTTTTACTCATAAGGTTGATTTGTTGTGCCGATAGATTTGAAAGTGATTTTTTGTAATTGCTAAGAATTAGAATTAGATTTTAAATAAAAGTACAAAAAATGATATATAAAGGTAGGGATTTTATGAAAGTTAGTGAAATTGCCAATATTCTTGAAGCGGAGATTTTGACGGGAAACGAGAATCTTGATATGGAAATTCACAGTGCTTGTGGGGCAGATCTTATGAGTGATGTTATGGCCTATGTCAAGGAGAATGTTGTGTTGTTGACAGGTCTTGTAAACCCACAGGTTGTGAGAACGGCAGAGATGATGGATATAAAGGTTATTGTTTTTGTAAGAGGAAAGAAGCCTGATGATAGGGTGATTGAATTTGCAAAGGACAAGGGAATAACAATTTTTATTACAAGGCATCCAATGTTTATAGCTTGCGGCAAATTGTACAGTTCCGGTGTCACGGGAAGAGGTGTATGGGATTGAGCAATAACATTATAAGGCAAAGTTATACTATTGCTGCCGATGATTTTTCTTTAGCTGGAGAAGCTTCAAGTAGTGTAAAAAAGATGCTCAATCAATTAGGAGTCAATCCACAAATCGTTAAAAAAGTCTCTATTGCTATGTATGAAGCTGAGATAAATGCTGTTATTCATGCAGCAGGTGGAAGGGCAGATGTTGAAATAGATAAAGAAAAGATAGTAATAATAATTAGTGATGAAGGACCGGGGATTGCTGATGTTGAATTGGCAATGAAGGAGGGGTATTCTACTGCCCCTGACAGCGTGAGGGAGATGGGCTTTGGTGCTGGTATGGGTTTGCCTAATATTAGACGATATGCGGATAAACTTGATATAAAAACTGAGGTAGGAAAAGGAACAAGTGTTGAAATTACCGTGATTTTATAGAATAATAGTATATAGAGCTTATATGAGTATAAGGATTTGTATTTTTAGGTATCGTTGTATATAGGCCTATATTAGGGGGGATAGAATGAATGAGTACTTTCATTCAGTTACTTTAGACGAGGAAAAGTGCAAGGGATGTACTAATTGTATAAAAAGATGTCCTACAGAGGCTATTAGAGTGAGAAAAGGAAAGGCAAGAATTATAGATGAAAGATGTATTGACTGTGGAGAGTGTATCAGAGTCTGTCCTTACCATGCAAAAAAAGCCATTACGGATCCTTTCGAGATGATTAATGATTATAAATTTAAAGTTGCTATACCCGCCCCTACTATATATGGACAGTTTAAAACTGCAAGATCTGCAAATCATTTGCTTACGGCTTTTAAGAGGATTGGTTTCGATTATGTCTATGAGGTGGCAAAAGCTGCTGAAATAGTAAGCGATGCTACAAGGGAATTAATCAAAAAGGGCAATTTTAAAAAACCGTTGATTTCATCTGCCTGTCCTGCTGTTGTCAGATTTATTCAGGTTCGTTTTCCAAGTTTGATAGGTAACATATTAAAGCTTGAATCGCCTATGGAGCTTGCTGCAAGGATTGTAAAGGATGAATTGGTAAAAAATGAAAACATACCTTTAGAGGATATAGGGGTGTTTTTTATCACACCATGTGCGGCTAAAGCTACCAGTATTAAGGCACCTTATGAAAGTGAAAAATCCTGTGTAGATGGAGCGATCTCTATAAAAGATATATATTTAAAACTTCTAAATGTTCTTGGAGATATAAATGAGCAGGAGGAAGAAGAACTTGTTAAAGCGGGATTTACAGGGATAAGATGGGCAAATTCTGGTGGAGAGAGTTTAGCGCTAGGTACGGATAATTTTCTTGCCGTAGATGGAATTCACAATGTTATTTCAATCTTAGAAGAATTGGAAAATGACAAACTAGAAGATGTGGATTTTATTGAAGCTTTAGCATGTCAGGGAGGATGTCTTGGAGGGCCTCTGACTGTTGAAAATCTATATGTAGCAAAAACAAGGATTAAGAAATTTGTAGATATGGCTAAGGAAAGCAGTGTAGATGATAAATTGGACAAAACTTATGACTACGATTTGCTTTGGACAGGAAAGGTTGAACACAAGCCTATCATGAAACTAGATGAAGATTTTGAAGTTGCAATGAAAAAGTTAGAAGAGCTTGAAAAGATATATGAAGATTTACCAGGACTAGATTGTGGAGCTTGCGGGGCACCTAATTGCAGAGCACTTGCCGAAGATATTGTAAGGGGTAAAGCTAGTATTACAGATTGTGTTTTTAAATTGCGAGAAAAAGTAAGAAATCTTACAACTCAAATGATGGAGATTGAAGATATGATGCCTCCTGTTTTAGATAAAGACAGTTCTCAAAAAAAAGACAATAAAGATTAGAAGGGGATATAAATGAAAACAAGAGAATTAGTTGATTTATTGGATATAAAGGTGCTGACTGACCAAAAAGGTTTGGATAGAGAAATATCGGGAGTATATATAGGAGATTTGCTCAGTTGGGTTATGTCCCACGCCAATAAAGGTGATGTTTGGATTACAGTGCATACTCACCTAAATATTGTTGCTGTTGCATTATTGGTTGAAACGGCGTGTATATTAGTTCCTGAAGGTATAGAGGTAGAAGAGGCTACAATTAAGAAAGCAAATGAAGAAGAAATTGTTATTTTGAGTGCTCAGAAGACAGCTTATGAAATAGCAGTTGAAGTGAGTAAACTTATATAATATATCTTGAAATCTTTTAAATTTAGGTGATTTTAAAAAAACTTTACAATTGCCCTTTTAATAAAGGGGGGTATTTAATCATCGTGGACCATATTATTCCAATAACTAAAGCTCCGAGGCTGGTCGTTTCGCTACGCTACACTGCTCGCCTATGCAACCTAGGCTGAGAGAATGTATAACTCGCTACGGGTCGAATCAAAACTCGCTACTAAGTAGAAAAGTGATTCGACTAATCCTTCGCTTCGTTAACATTCTCTAAGCCTCTACGCAGATGTTATTTCCATAATACGTCTCACAATTAAAATATGCACCCTTAATAAAGAGGAAGGTTGGCAATAGTTATGAAAGTATTTTATGATCTTCACATACATTCTGCTCTTTCACCTTGTGCAGAAAATGAAATGACACCAAACAACATAGTGAACATGGCATACATTAAAGGCCTTGATATAATTGCTATTACCGATCACAATGCAGCTTTAAACTGTGAGTCGGTATTTAAATGTGCACAAAAACTAGGTATTGTTGCAGTACCCGGTATGGAGATAGAAACTAAAGAAGAAGTTCATATAGTTTGTTTTTTTCCAAGTGTTGAAAAAGTCATGAAAATGCACGAAATTGTGAGTAATGCACTTCCTAGTTTGGAAAACCGAGAGGATATTTTTGGTCAGCAATTGATAATGGATGAAGAGGATAATGTTGTAGCAAATTATAAGCAAATGCTTCTTACTGCTGCAAACTTGAGTGTTGATGAAGTGTTTGAGACGGTGTATCAGCTTGGTGGTGCTGCTGTTCCTGCTCATGTAGATAGAGATTCTTATAGTATAATTTCGAACCTTGGAGTTGTTCCAGACTACTTAGAAATAAAGTATGTTGAAATTTCAAAAAACTGCGTAGTAAATGATTTTATAAATAATAATAGATATCTGTCGGCCTATAGTTTTTTAAAATCTTCTGATGCCCACAATCTTGGAGGAATTCTAGAAAAAGAAAGTTCTATTGAACTTGAGGAAATAAGTATAGAATGTCTTATAAAATGCCTTCGCAAAGAAAAGTGATTTTACTTTTATAGAAGGTTTAAAAATCTAAGAATAACAACATTATTTTGCTATGCCAAAGATGAAAAACAAGTTTTTTAAAATTCCAGTTACAAAGTTTTTGTTTGATTTTGCCTAAAAAATGAAATATTGCATTTCTTTTATTGCATATTACAATGGGAGTTGTAAATAAGTAGTAATTGTTATTTTAACAGACAAAGAAGATATATTTTTGAAAAAAGCTTATTGTGCCATCGTTACCGCTTTTTTAGTATAAGCGATTTTAAAATAGGACCTTATATAGTGTATTCTGTAAAAAAGAACTGTCATTTTGCTAGAAAGTTATATAAAAGGTGATTTAAAAGTGATTTAAAAAAACTTTGCAATTGCGGTTTCAAAAAATTTGATTTGATAGGATTTGTGATTTGAAGGTTGTACAGGTTATTTTTTGAAACCGCCTAATTGTAGGGATATAATATGAAAATTGATGTTTGTGATGTTGGATTTTTGGAGTACTTAGGATACTGTATACAGTATTATATGCAATTTTAATTAAAAAATATTGCATAAAGCCTTGAAATAAGTGCATTTTAAACTTTTCACAAAAGAAATTGGAAAATAAATATTTGCGAATTTTTATTGAATCTTATGTTGATATTTGCTATAATTAACGAGGATATTGTTAATTTGTTAACATGGGTTATTTTTGAAACATAATACAAAAAAGTTAAGTGTTAGGGGGTTTTTTGACAAATGAGCACAAATAATTGCTGCTCCTGCGGTTGCGGTGGAGTTGATCCTAGAGATCAAAAACTGCAGGAAATTATTGAGAAGTACAAAGACACAAAAGGGGCATTAATTCCAGTATTACATGAAGCCCAAGAAGTATATGGATATTTGCCTATTGAGGTTCAAAAGAAAATATCCGAAGGGTTAAATGTGTCACTATCTGAAATTTATGGAGTAGTTACTTTTTACACCCAGTTTTCCTTAAACCCAAAAGGAAAGTACAGAATTTCTGTTTGTATGGGGACTGCATGTTACGTTAAGGGAGCTGGCCAAATCTTAGACAAACTCAAAGAAAAACTTGGATTAGAAGTTGGAGAGTGTACTGAAGATGGTTTGTTTTCATTGGAGGCATGCAGATGTATAGGTGCATGTGGTTTGGCGCCAGTTTTGACCGTTAACGATGATGTATACGGCAGACTCGTTCCTGACGATGTAGAAGGCATAATTAAGAAGTATCAAGAGTAATGAAAGATTTATCTTTGCATTTAATGGATATAGTGCAGAATTCTATTTCTGCAAAGGCAAGCAAAATTTGTATTTTTTTGGCTGCTGACAATGAAGAAGATTTATTTACTATGAAAATAGTTGACAATGGAGAAGGTATTGAAGAAAGTTTGTTAAAAGATATAACAAGTCCCTTTGCCACTACAAGAAAGACTCGAAAAGTCGGAATGGGAATATCCCTTTTGAAGGATTCATCGAATATGGCGGGGGGGAATCTTCAAGTTTATTCAAAAAAATTTGAGGGTACTAAACTGGAAGCAACTTTTAAAATATCACATATAGATAGGATACCTCTTGGAGATATAGCTGAGACAATCGTGACTTTAGTTATGGCAAGTCCAGACATTGAATTTGAGTTGGATATAAGTAATAAAAACGATTGTTTTAAATTTAGGACAGTAGAGGTAAAAGAGCAGCTTAAAGAAGTGCCGATAACTCAGTTTGAAGTGCTAAACTGGATACGTGAATATATAAACAGTGGAATAAAGATTATTTTTGGAGGGGTGTTAAATGAAATCCTTAGCTGAATTAGAAGAAATCAGAAAGAAAACCCTTGATCAAATGAGTCTTAGGAAAAGCAATGATGGTATGAGGGTAATCGTAGGTATGGCTACTTGTGGAATTGCAGCAGGTGCAAGACCCGTTATGACTGCGTTTGTGGAAGAATTGAATAAAAGAAATATGAATGATGTAACTGTCAATATGACAGGTTGTATAGGTGTTTGCAGACTTGAGCCAATTGTTGAAGTTATCGACAAGGATGGCAACAAAACAACCTATGTAAAAATGACAGCTGAAAAGGCGGTACGCGTTGTAGCAGAGCATATAGTTAATGGAAGAGTTTGTGTTGATTATACAATTGAACAAGCGGATAAATAGATTATGTTGTTGATTAGAGTTCCATAGTTTTTTTTGTTAGGCTCTTTTGGATAAAAGAGCAAGAACTAGGGTCAAAGGTGTCCTTTAGTTTCCTTCTTTCAAGTGAGGTCAAAGAAAGAAAAATAGAGGTGCTATATGTCTCATAGTTTTTATTTATTGTATAAGGAGGGTTATAAATGCAATTATATAGATCGCATGTTCTAGTTTGCGGTGGTACAGGTTGTACGTCTTCAAATTCAATGGAAATAATAGCTGAGTTTGAAGATCAGATTGGGAAAAATAATCTAGAAAATGAAATTAAAGTAGTAAAAACAGGGTGTTTTGGTCTTTGTGCTCAAGGTCCTATAGTTGTTGTATATCCTGAAGGTGCTATGTATACAATGGTTAAGGTTGAAGACGTTAAGGAAATTACAGAAGAGCACTTGTTAAAAGGTAGAATAGTTAAAAGGTTACTTCTTTCTGACTCAAAAGAAGAAGATGCTAAATCTTTAGAGAGCTCTGAGTTTTTCAAAAGACAAATGAGAGTTGCTTTAAGAAACTGCGGTGTTATAAATCCTGAAGAAATTGATGAGTATATAGCATATGATGGTTACAAAGCTCTTGGTAAAGTTTTGACTGAGTTAAAACCTGGAGATGTTGTAGAAATACTTAAAAAATCAGGTCTTCGTGGAAGAGGGGGCGGAGGATTTCCTACAGGAATAAAGTGGGATTTCGCTGCAAAACAGCCTGAAGGACAGAAATATGTATGTTGTAATGCTGACGAGGGAGACCCTGGAGCATTCATGGATAGAAGTGTTCTAGAAGGAGATCCTCACTCTGTAATTGAAGCAATGGCTATTGCAGGATATGCAATTGGTTCAGATCAAGGTTATGTATATGTAAGAGCTGAGTATCCTATAGCTGTTAAGAGGCTTCAAATAGCAATAGAACAGGCAAAAGAATACGGACTTTTGGGTAAAAATATATTTGGAACAGATTTTAGTTTTGATTTGGAGATAAGACTTGGAGCTGGAGCTTTTGTTTGTGGTGAAGAAACAGCACTTATGACTTCCATAGAAGGTCATAGGGGAGAACCAAGACCAAGACCTCCATTCCCTGCAGTTAAAGGATTATGGCAGAGACCTACAATTCTAAATAATGTTGAAACCTATGCAAACATTCCTATGATTATATTAAAAGGTGCTGAATGGTTCTCAAGTATAGGAACAGAAAAGAGCAAGGGTACAAAAGTTTTTGCTGTAGGAGGAAAGATAAACAACACAGGTCTTGTTGAAATACCTATGGGTACTACTTTGAGAGAAGTTATATATGACATCGGAGGAGGTATTCCAAACGGTAAGAAGTTTAAAGCCGCTCAAACCGGAGGACCTTCAGGAGGATGTATCCCTGCAAGCCATTTAGATACTCCTATTGATTACGATTCATTGATTCAGTTGGGATCTATGATGGGCTCTGGTGGACTTATAGTTATGGATGAAGACAACTGTATGGTTGATATAGCTAAGTTCTTCCTTGAATTTACTGTTGAAGAATCCTGTGGTAAATGTCCTCCATGTCGCATTGGTACAAAGAGGATGTTGGAAATCCTAGAGAGGATAACCGAGGGTAAAGGTGAAGAAGAGGATATAGAAAAACTTGAAATCCTTGCAAAGAATATTAAAGCATCAGCTTTGTGCGGATTAGGACAGACTGCTCCAAACCCTGTTTTAAGTACTTTAAAGTATTTTAAAGATGAGTATATAGCTCATGTTAGGGATAAAAAATGTCCTTCAGGAGTATGTAAGGCAATGACTCAGTATGTTATAGATGCTGATGCTTGTAAGAGTTGCGGCATTTGTGCAAAACAATGTCCTGTTGGAGCTATCAGTGGAGAAAAGAAAGTACCTTATGTTATTGACCAAGATAAATGTATTAAATGTGGCGTATGTATGGAGAAATGTCCATTCAAAGCTATATCTAAAGTTTAAGGAAAGGAGTGCATAAGATAATGGAAATGGTTAATATTACTATAGATAACCGTAAGATTCAAGTTCCAAAGAGTTATACTATACTTGAAGCAGCTAAGTCTGCTGATATAAAAATACCTACACTTTGCTACTTGAAGGATATAAATGAGATTGGTGCCTGTCGTATGTGCGTTGTTGAAATCAAGGGTGCAAGAAGTCTTCAGGCTGCATGTGTTTATCCAGTTTCGGAAGGGCTTGAAGTATATACTCAATCTGCTGCAGTTAGAGAGGCAAGAAAAGTTACGCTTGAACTTATATTGTCGAATCATGATAGAAGCTGTCTTACTTGCGTAAGAAGCGGAAACTGTGAACTTCAGACTTTGGCAGAAGAGTTAAACATCAAAGATATCAGATTTGATGGTGAAAAACAAAATATGCCATTGGATGATTTCTCTCCTTCAGTGGTAAGAGACCCTAATAAGTGTATCCTTTGTAGAAGATGTGTAAGTATGTGTAAAAATGTTCAACAAGTAGCTGTAATAGACACAAACGAAAGAGGATTTAATACAATAGTATCCTCAGCGTTTAATAAATCACTAAATGAAGTTCCTTGTACTATGTGTGGACAGTGTATTAATGTATGTCCTGTAGGTGCTTTGAGAGAAAAGGATAACACAGAAAAAGTTTGGGATGCACTTGCAAATCCTGATCTACATGTTGTTGTGCAGACTGCACCTGCAATCAGGGTTGCATTAGGTGAAGAGTTTGGTATGCCTATAGGTACTAGAGTAACAGGTAACATGATTGCGTCATTAAGACGTTTGGGCTTTGATAAGGTTTTTGATACCGATACGGCAGCAGACCTTACTATTATGGAAGAAGGAACAGAACTTATAAACAGAATAAAGAATGGTGGCAAACTTCCAGTGATAACTTCCTGTAGTCCTGGATGGATTAAATTCTGTGAGCACAATTATCCTGAATTCTTAGACAATTTATCATCCTGTAAGTCACCTCATGAAATGTTCGGTGCAGTTTTAAAATCTTACTATGCTGAAAAAGAAGGTATAGATCCTTCAAAAGTATATGTTGTATCAATTATGCCATGTACAGCTAAGAAATTTGAATCTGAAAGACCTGAAATGACTGCAACAGGAAATCCCGATGTTGATGTAGTTCTTACCACAAGGGAACTTGCTAAGATGATTAAAGAAGCCGGCATTGATTTTAAAAATATTTATGAAGACCATTTTGATGATCCTATGGGAGATGCTTCCGGGGCAGGTGTTATATTTGGTGCAACCGGTGGAGTTATGGAAGCTGCCTTAAGAACCGTTGCTGAGATTTTGAGTGGTCAGTCTATTGAAAACATTGAATATGAGCAGGTAAGAGGTGTTGATGGTATTAAAGAAGCTTCTGTAGAAGTTGGAGATTTGACTCTTAAAGCTGCTGTTGCTCATGGACTTGGCAATGCAAGAAAGCTTCTTGAAAGAATAAAAGCAGGTGAAGCTGATTATCACTTTGTTGAAATCATGGCATGTCCTGGTGGTTGTGTTAATGGAGGCGGTCAGCCTATACAGCCTTCAAGTGTGAGAAGCTGGACTGACTTGAGAGATGAAAGAGCGAAGTCACTTTATGAGGAGGACAGGGAACTTCCAATAAGAAAATCTCATGAGAACCCAAGCATTAAAGCGCTTTATAAGGAATATCTTGGGGAGCCTGGAGGTCATAAATCTCATAAACTTTTGCATACTCATTATGCAAAGAGAGAAAATTATCCTGTCTAAGATAGTGTAATTTAATAAAATTTATTGTATAATAAAAGGGTCAGGTTTATTAACCTGACCTTTTTTAATTTGACTTTTTCAAATAAAGTGAAAGAAGGAAAATATAGTACTCAATGCATCAGTAATAGGAGGAATCATGCAGGAATTAGATGTTGTAGGAGCTGCAATTGTTGAGGATAATAAGGTGCTCGCCTCTCAACGATCTGAAAAGATGAAATCTCCATTAAAATGGGAATTTGCAGGTGGAAAAGTTCTGCAAAATGAAACACATGAGGTTGCTCTAAAAAGGGAACTACAAGAAGAATTAGGTGTCGATATCTATGTAGGAAGTTTTATCGAAAAGGGACATTCGATTGTTGAAGACAAAATAATAAATCTATATGTATATAGTGCTCAAATACTAACTGGAGTGCCTCATATAAAAGAACATGCCCAGATTATGTGGATTGAAATAGATAGAATTATGGAGCTCGATTGGGCTGAGGCTGATTTGCCCGTATGTGAAAGATTACAGAAACTTTATAACATTATATAACTTTGGTTGATCAACTATTTGTATGAACTTGTTAAAAAAAGGGGGGGTGGCCAATATGTGTAATTGTTAATAAACATATTGACCTTTGTAATTTGTTTCGCAAAGTATGTCGTACTTATTAATACCCAGATAAAAGATAAAAGTAACAAAAAATAACTAAACAAAATAAACATACAAGTATAAAAGTTGAAAGATATACTGTAATAAGGGAGTTTCAAAAAAAATATTCATTATTTTAAGTAAAAAGTCTAATAAATCGAATTTTTTAAAACTTTAGTTGTAAAGTTTTTTGATTTTTCCTAAACTTGTTGACTTTTATATGGATTAAAGGATTTTTATAGCAGAAGAGGTGGATTTTAATGAAACGTACTATATGCAAAAAGGATATCTCGATAGACCAATTTTCACCTATTGTATTAAAGAGTTTTTTGTTCACGCAGGGTTTAGATTTCCATGAGGGGTTTAGACTAAAAGGCAGATATGTATACGATTATGAGCTGGAATTCTTTGTCTATAGTAAAGGAGGCATGATGATTGATGATAAGGAGTATAGTATCAGTAAAGGTGATGTTGTATTTAGAAGACCGGGACAATTTACTCAAGGAATTATGCCTTACTCATGTTACTTAATATGTATAGATATGCTTGGAAATACTAAAAAGGATCCCCAAACTTATGATTTTACAAAGGAACAAGAATTTCAGAATAATTACTGCAACTCACTTCTTGATGAAATACCATCTGTATTTAAGCCTTCAAATTATCTTAAATACAAAGAGATGTTTGATTTGGTTTTAAAAGAGTTTATAAATCCAAGGGAGTTTTCTTCAATACTTCTAAAATCAATTGTGTTAAAGATTATATATGAGATATACTCCGACATAAAAAATCCATTTATAAATAATGAAAAAATAAATTCAGTTCATTATATGGCAGTAAAAAAAGCAAAAGAATATATTGATCTCAATTTAAACCAAAAGATTACTCTTAATAAGTTGGCTTCGCTTGTAAACCTTAGTCCTACCTATTTTCATAAGGTTTTTACAGATACGTTGGGGGTAACTCCAACAGAATATACTACTAATGTTAGAATTGAAAAGTCTAAAGAGCTTTTGGTAAAAACAAACCTTCCTGTTTATCAAATTGCTATTGAATGTGGATATGGAAATATTCCGTATTTTAGTTATATATTTAAAAATAGGGTTAATGTTGCACCTGGTGAATTTAGAAAGCGCCATAGCTATCTAATGTAGCTATAAGGAGATTCGAAAAAATAATCTATACAATATTCAAGATAGCAATTCCCTATAATATAATATTTTAAAACCCCAAGTGACCAGTTATTTTTTGTAACCACCTAAAGTGAATTTAAAAAAATTAACAATTACCATATCAAAGAATTATATATCCAATATTCCGCTTGCAAATATAATAAAAAAATTCGAGCTGTGAAATAGGTTACTTACACAAAGCTTCAAAACCAATAAAAAATCCTTCTATTAGCTAGGGTATTCTTTAAAAGCCGGATTTTTTATTTGGAAGTATACCTCTGAAGCCAATGAAGCTTTGTTCCAGCAATCCTATTTCACAGGTGGAAAAAAATTTAGAAAAAAGTACAAGAAAGCCTCATATTCTAAATAATAGGATGCTTTTTTAATTTGGAGGCTATATGAAACAAGCTAGACGACTTGATAATGCACCACCTTATCTGTTTGTAGAAATTGAAGAAAATATAAAAAAGGCATTGGCCAATGGTGTGGATGTAATAAATCTAGGGATTGGAGATCCGGATATGCCTACTCCTTACTTTGTAGTAAGGAAAATGGCAGAAGCAATAAAAAATCCCGCTTATCATGCATATCCTGAATATGATGGTTCGTTAGAGTTTAGATGTGCGGTAGCAGACCACTATAAAAAAAGATTTGGTGTGGTTTTAGATCCGGAGACTGAAGTGGTTGCTTTGTTGGGGTCAAAGGAAGGGATCGCACATATTTTCTTTGCGTTGGTAAACGAAGGTGATTTTACTCTTGTACCTGATCCTCAATATCCCGTCTATGAACTGGCTACTGCACTTACAGGCGGTGTTCCATATCCAATGCCGCTTACAAAGGAGAATGGTTTTTTCCCCGACCTTTCAATAATACCAAAAGAAGTGGTAAACAGAACAAAGATATTATTTGTAAATTATCCGAACAATCCTACCGGTGCGGTGGCAGATTTAAGCCAGTACCAAAGCTTGGTTGATTTTGGACTTGAACATGATATTGTGGTGTGTAACGATAATGCTTACTCAGAGTTTACATATGATGGTATAAAAGCTCCAAGTATTTTAATGGCAGATAGAGCTAAAGATATTGCTGTTGAATTTCATTCCTTTTCAAAGTCATATAATATGACGGGCTGGCGTTTAGGTTTTGCTGTGGGAAATAAGGAAGCGATATCAAAGCTAAAGAAGATGAAAAATAATATTGATTCTGGAGTGTTTACTGCAATACAGGTTGCGGGAATAGAAGCGTTAAGTGGGTGTGAGAAATTTGTTGAAGGTATGCAAAAGATATATGCAAGGAGAAGGAGAATTGTTATAGAGGAACTTAAAAATTTAGGTTTTGAATATGAAGTTCCAAAAGGTGCATTTTATTTTTGGATAAAAGTACCTAAAGGGTTTACTTCACAGACTTTTACTAAAATGCTTTTAGATAAGACCGGTGTTGTAGTGGCACCAGGAAACGGATACGGAGAATATGGGGAGGGATATATAAGGATATCGCTTACGATTAGTGACGAAAGGCTAAAAGAGGCTTTTGATAGAATTAAAAATCTTGGTTTATAAAATGATAAAAAAAGAGGCTGTTAGACTTTAGCAGTCTCTTTTATCAATTATAAGACTGCACCTTTTATAATGTTTAGGAACGTTCAAAAAATTAGTTCCTACTTTGGATAAAAGGAGTTTGATTTGATAGTGTTTTTAGAATTTGAAAAGGAGAATTTATTTTTTTAAAATTTAGTGTAACATTTTATGGTATAATGGAACGGAATAGGGCAAGATTAAATAAAAATTTTTCAACTGTAATACTGAATATGTTTTTTTTTAATGGCAAGTGTAAAGTAAATATTTAATTGCCTCATATTGGGAAGGAATAGTGTTATGATAAGAAAAGAAGAAAAAGTGTGGAATCGTTTTTCGTTTATGTATGATCTTGTTATGAAAAAAGATGAGAGTGCATATAAGCATATAATAGAGCAAAGTGTTCGACTTATGAAACCTGACGAGCATATACTTGAGATTGCCACTGGTACGGGAATTATCTCTCTGGCATTGTGTAATTATATTCAAAATATCGAGGCTATCGACTTTTCTACTGAGATGATAGCTGTGGCGAAGAAGAAGGCAAAACAAAAGCAAATATCAAATGTTCATTTTTCCGTACAGGATGCTTGCAATATGAAATGTTCATCTAATTACTTTGATACGGTTATTATCTCTAATACACTACATATTATGCCCCGGGCTGAAAAAGCTCTAGAAGAAATTAAAAGGGTTCTAAAACCTGATGGTAAGCTAATAGCCCCCACATTTTTACATGCTCATAGTATTAAAGCTGAAATGCTTTCAAAAATAATTTCATTAACAGGTTTTCGTGCCTATCATAAGTGGACACAAAAAAGCTATCATGATTTTTTAGAGCAAAATGGTTTTAGGGTTGTGAATACTAAGCTGATAAAGGCATCTTTTCCAATTGCTTATGTTGTTGCAATAAAAAAATAAATGTTTTAAGGCTCTGTTCTAAAGATATCCTATAACTTTTTGTTTTTATATTACACACGATTTTTTATAAAGATTTAAAAAAAATATAAGCATACATTAATGTAAATATAGCCCCTACGGCTATTCCAAATACTGATCTTCCCATGCCATGTTTATGAGGATTTTTCTAGAAATATTGATTTTTATGCACCGGGTGTAGACATTAATTCTACATATATTAAAGGGCAGTATTCCAGCATTAGCGGTACATCAATGGCGGTTCCACATGTAACAGGAATAATTGCATTAATAATGTCGGACAGGAAAAATGATATTGATGGAGACGGAAGAGTTTCTAGGAGCGAAGTATATGGCTTATTATGGAAATATACTAAACATGAAGGTAAAGAAAGATACAGGGTTTTGAAAGCAAGATAATAATTTATACAAAATTGGAGGAATCATTTGATGAAAAAGATATTCAAATTAGTAGCAGTATTGATGATTATTACAATGGCAGTTACATCTTTGAATTTGTCAGCATTTGCAGCACATGTTGATACGAGGGAACAGGAAGCAGTTAGAGTTCTCAAAGAAGTATATTCAAAAATGGATTCTCAACAACAGGAAAAATATGTTATGTTGCTTGAAAGAGCATCTTCAGAAGGTAATACAGAATTATTGAAGAATCATAAAAAATATATAGATAAGAAATATAAGCCAACAGGTAAAAAGTTAAGCGATAGGGAATACGATGTTGCAAATAAGATAGTTTCCGCTGCATCATATGAGTATGCACTTAACTTCAGTGCTATAGGCTTGCCTTGGGCGTTACGTTCCACTTTATATGCAATAGGAGCGGCGTTGAATCTTTCGTGGGTTCCAACGGCAGGTCAAATAGTTGCAATAATTGTTGGGGTAGGTGCAATTGCAGTATTTATTATTTATAGAGAAGAGTTGATGGATAATTTTAAAGCCATAGTCAGGGAGTTTAAAAGAGTTTATTCGAATATGGCATCTTCCATAGTTTCAGCATTTAATGATATTAAAGCTAGAGTTGGAAGTGAAGCTCCATCTGTCTCTGTGACAGGTAAAACTATAACTGTGGATGGTACGAGATATCGTTGTACGACACTTGCAGAAGAAGCTGTTGATGAAATGCAAAAGAAAAGAATAAAATACTACCCAGCTGTTTTAGCTGATGGTGCTGTTTGGGTAGCCCCAGTATCTATTGACCGAAAAGAAGCTCTTGCGATTATGAGATTAAATAGCAAAAAAGCCGGAGTTTTTGCTATTACTGATTCAATGGCACGAGGTTTGTGCAGCAGTTTAGGTAGAGTTGAAGGACCAGATAATCATGGTGCTGGTTCTGGATATTGGTATCATTACCATGGTACCCAAGTAAGGAATGCACATTGTTGGTTTATTTTTTAAGGTTTAGTCGTAAGGTATTTATCTAAATATCGATAAAATAAATACATACATAAAAATATTAAGTAACTAAAATTGTCTTATTTCAGAAAGGAAATGTTAATATATGTTACAATTAAAAAAAAATATCACAGGATCCTGTTTTACTGCGTTTTTAGATTTATGCTTTAAATATTCCACATACTTTAGTTTTACTCAAAATCCTGTTAAAGAATATGCTGAGTCTTCAGACCACATTAATTTTTTAGAGAAGTTCTCCCAATTTTATGTTAAAACAATAGAAACTCGACACTGGCATTGCTATTATGTACCAGAAGGGTATAATAAAAAAGTTTATCTGTTTAATGTGGATAGAAAGGCTCAGGATTATATTAAAGAATATTTTGATAATTTATATTTAATAGACTTTAATGGAGAAAATCCTGGAGGCTTTAGTATATTCCCACAAGACTTGTGCTTTTTTGTTGGAAATAAACTATTTGTGGGGACTGTTTCACATGAAGACATTTGTAATGTATATCCTTTTTCTGAGCAAGTTAAAAAAGAATTACTTTTACTTACAAAATGGAATTTGGTCGAAGACCGAAAAGAAGAACAAATAATGCTGGATACAAAGTAGTGATGTCCAATGAGTCAGTCATTATTAGTTTTTTATTTTTAATGGCTAATATGAACTTCCTTCAGAAGAGGAGTTAAAAAATTTTGAATATCATTATAATGAACATTCTGAAGAATTTGCTGATATGCCTGGTGGCAATGGAAAAAACCAGATAAAGAGAAATATTGGGAAATGGCTAAAAAGTTTTTGAAGGCAAAAGGAAGAGATATTAAAACAGGTGTGCAATCTGCAACTCGACATGTTAAATTTAATACTAAAACGATTGAATATATCGTCTATAATTCTGTTACTGGACAAATAATAACCTACTATTTACCAAAATGGTCATCATATAATAGTGGATCAGTAAGCAGTTTTGGATGGGCTATAAAAGCGTTTCAATATTTCGCAGAAAGGATACGCTAAAAATGGTATGTAATCAAAATTTCTATTGTCCAATATGTGGTAACAAATTAGAAGAAGAGTTTACTATAGGTGTAATTTGTCCATGTTGTGGAAATGAAAGTGAATGTCATGACGATATCGATAATCAAGATTTTATTAATAGTACCAAAGAATATTATGAGGAAGTACAAAAAAAATTACTAGTAATTGCAGAAAATTACGAAGATTTTGTTACTAAGATTCCAGAAGAAATTAAAGATTACTTGAAATCAACACACTATAGCAAAGAAGAGGCATGGAATATATTAAGACAGGAATGGATAAAAAAATGTTATCCTTGGATTCATGGTAAAAAACCAACTATATGGAATGAAGAAATAGCTAAGAATCAACTGAAAAATATAAATATTATCATTTGAGTTTAATTCTTTGAGAGAAGGTTATAAACCTTCTCTTTTGTTATATAATTTAATTCTATGAGCAATGATTGACATTGGGCATTAACTAGTATATTGCCACAAGACTTATGCTTTTTTATTGGAAAATATTATTTTTCTGAACTATTTCTCACGATGATATTTGTAATGTATACTAGAGAAGAAAAGAATAAAAGAATAAAAATAAGCTATTGCGGTTATAGCTGATTTATGTTATAATTTTTGGGATAATAATAAATTAAATGCGATGAAAGAGAAAAGTAAACGGTTGAAGCGGATATAAGAGAGAAGATATCATTGGCTGAAAGTATCTTTATTTGAGCAAACTGTTGAAGTTCCCTCTTGAGCAGCATCCTGAACGTATTGCCTAAATAGTGGTATTGGATTACACATAGTAAAAGTGGCAAAAACTTAATGGCGTTTAGTTCCAAAAAAGTTTTATTAGTAGGAGATGCCGGTTAGCAGTCGTTAATTGTTATGAGAGTTTATATACATTGTTATATAAAAACTTGGGTGGTAACGCGGAGCATGCTTTCGTCCCTTTTTTGGGGTTGAAGGCTTTTTTTATTTCTCAATAAAGTGCATTGATTTATTATAAAATAAATTTTTTAATTGTATAAGATGCAAGGGCTTTTAAGAAATGTAAAGTGTGCCGTTGAGTTTTGAAGGGGCGTTAGTCACATTTATTCTTCTTAAGAAACATATTGAAGAAAGCTATGGCTAACATTTAAAAGATTTTTATTTTGCAAAATTTACAGTATTTTGATACAAATATAGATTTAAGGAGGAGTCTTAAGTATGAAAGAGCAGTTGAATAATATCAGAGTTCAAGCTGAAAAAGAGCTATCTGCTGCCGAAACAATCCAAGACATGGAGAATATTAGAGTTAAGTTTTTAGGTAAAAAAGGTGAACTTACCTCAGTGCTAAGAGGTATGGGGAAACTTTCAGCAGAAGAAAGACCAATTATCGGTCAGATTGCAAATGAAGTAAGGAACGCGTTAGAAGATAAAATTGAAGAGGTAAAAAAGAAACTTCAAGAAAAAGAAAGGGATATGAAACTTTCACAGGAAGTTATTGATGTGACGATTCCCGGAAAAAGAAAGATACTAGGGAAAAAGCATCCTCTTACTATTGTAATGGATGAGATTAAAGAAGTATTTATCGGTATGGGCTATGAGATAGCTGAAGGACCTGAAATTGAGAAGGACTATTACAATTTTGAAGCATTAAACATACCGGATAATCACCCTGCAAAGGATGTGCAGGATACTTTCTATATAAATGAAAACATACTTTTAAGAACACAGACTTCGCCTGTTCAGATAAGGGTAATGGAGAATAAAAAGCCTCCTATAAAGATTATTTGCCCCGGTCGTGTCTACCGTTCCGATGCAGTTGATGCGACACATTCACCTATTTTCCATCAGGTAGAAGGGCTTGTTGTAGATAAAGGTGTGACAATGGGAGATCTTATCGGAACTCTAAAGGTTTTTGCAAAGAGTTTATTTGGAGAAAAGACGGATATTAGACTTAGACCACATCACTTCCCATTCACTGAGCCTAGCGCCGAGGTTGATGTATCTTGCTGGACCTGTGGAGGTAAAGGATGCAGGGTATGTAAAAATGAGGGGTGGATTGAAATTCTTGGAGCGGGAATGGTTCATCCAAAAGTACTTGAAGTTTGCGGAATAGATCCTGAAGTATACAGCGGATTTGCGTTTGGTCTTGGAGCAGAGAGAACTGCTATGGGAAGATTTAATATTGATGATATGAGACTTTTGTATGAAAACGACATAAGGTTTTTGAAACAGTTTTAAGTGATATATAGTATTTAGTACTGCAAAGTTATAAAGAAATAAGGTGTTTAAAAAATATTTTGGTCAATATATAGTTGTATTTCAATAATAAAGCTATAAATATTCAATTATAGGAACATTATTTGTGACTCAAAAAATATAAGTTGTTTTTTGAAACTTCAATTGACCAGTTGTTTTTTGGTAATAACCTTATTTAAATAACTTTTGACTTTTATAAATATATTTGTCGTGAAAGGAGTAAAAATTATGAAAGCACCGTTAAAATGGCTTAATGATTATGTTGATATAGATGTTTCGCCCAAAGAGTTTTCTGATGCTATGACATTGTCGGGCTCAAAGGTTGAAGCAATTGAAGTACAAGGGGAGGAAATCAGTAAAGTAGTAGTTGGTAAAATAATATCCATTGAAAAACATGCTAATGCAGATAAATTGCAAGTGACCAAAGTTGATGTGGGTAATGAAATAATACAGATTGTTACAGGAGCTACAAACATCAAATTAAATGACTGTGTTCCAATTGCTTTAGTCGGAGCGACTCTGACTGGTGGTATTAAGATAGCAAAGGGGAAGCTTAGAGGAGTTGAGTCAAATGGTATGATGTGTTCTATTGAAGAGTTAGGACTTACGAGAGATGACTTTCCTGAAGCACCGGAGCATGGCATATATATACTTGAGCCAGGGGTTGAACTTGGTAAAGACGTAAAAGAGGTTATGGGAATTAATGAAACCTCTATAGAATTTGAAATTACCTCAAACAGACCGGATTGCCTTAGTATAATAGGTCTTGCAAGAGAGGCAGCGGTGACTTTAAAGAAGGAGTTTAAGAAACCTCAGGTTAAAGTGTTGGAAGAAGGCGATCAAGCAAAAGACTATGTTTCAGTTGAGATAAAAGAACCTGATCTATGTCCAAGGTATGCGGCTAGAGTTGTAAAAGATGTTAAGATTGGGCCTTCACCTAATTGGATGAAGGAAAGGCTTAGAGCTGCAGGAGTAAGACCTATAAATAATATTGTTGATATAACAAACTATGTAATGCTTGAGTATGGCCAACCAATGCATGCTTTTGACCTTAAGGATGTTCAGGGGAATAAAATAATTGTCAGAAGGGCTAATGAGGGAGAAACTCTTAAAACGCTTGATGATCAGGAGAGGAATTTGGATACTTCTATGCTTGTTATAGCAGATGAAAATAGAGCTATAGCCGTAGCAGGGGTTATGGGAGGCGCAAATTCTGAGATATCAGACAATGCAAAAGCTATTTTATTTGAGTCGGCAAATTTCAATGGAACATCGGTAAGGCTTACAGCAAAGAAGATTGGCCTTAGAACAGAAGCATCAGGCCGATATGAAAAAGGTCTTGATGTGGAAAATGTTATACCGGCTGTTGAAAGAGCAGTGCAGCTTGTTGAAGAACTAGGAGCGGGAACTGTTTGTAAAGGCATTGTTGATTGCTATGCGAAAAAACCACAACAGGTGACACTAAGCTTGAGGCCTGATAAAATCAACACTTTTCTTGGTACAGATATATCTAAAGCAGAAATGGTAGGTATTCTAAAGGATCTAGAATTTGAAATAGATGAGAGTACTGATACCGTAAAGGTGCCAAGCTTTAGGCCTGATGTTGAGAGAGAAGCAGATTTAGCCGAGGAGATAGCTAGATTTTACGGTTACAATAACATAGAGGCAACTTTACTTTCAGGTCAAGCTACTCTTGGTCAAAAGACTTATAAGCAAAGTATAGAGGATTTAGTTAAGGATACGATGATTTCTTGCGGTCTATATGAAGCGTTTACGTATTCATTTACCAGCCCTAAAGATTATGATAAGCTTAATCTGCCACAAGATAGCAGCCTAAGAAATGCTGTAGTTATATCAAATCCTTTAGGTGAAGATTACAGTGTAATGAGGACAACAACTATTGCTGATATGCTTAAAGTTATTAGTACAAACTACAACAGGAGAATAGAGGAAGCCAGACTTTTTGAAATGTCTTTTGTATATTTGCCTGAAAGCCTACCAATAAAGGAGCTTCCAAAGGAGAAACCTATACTTACTTTGGGAATGTACGGTAAAACTGATTTTTATGAACTAAAGGGAACTTTAGAAGAGCTTCTTTTAAGGCTTGGAATAAAGGAATATGAATTTGCACCAGTTAAGGATAATCCTACTTTCCATCCTGGAAGAACAGCAGGTTTAATGATTAAAGGTGAATATGCTGGTACTATTGGTGAAGTTCATCCTGCAGTATCGGAGAAATTTGAGTGCCCTGAAAGGACTTATGTGGGAGTAGTAGAAGTTGAAAGTCTTGTAAAGAACGCAGCCTTAGAATCTCAATACAAGCCGCTTCCAAAATTCCCTGCAGTTTCAAGAGATATTGCAATGCTTGTTAAAGACGAGATATTGGTAAAACAAATTGAAGATATTATAAAGCAAAGAGCTGGTAAAATATTAGAAGAAATTAAACTATTTGATGTCTATAAAGGTAAACAGGTACCAGAAGGTATGAAGAGTGTAGCCTATTCCATAACTTTTAGAGCGTCTGACAGGACACTTACTGACGACGAAGTAGGAAAAGCAATGACAAAAATACTTGATGGTTTGAAAAATAATATTGAGGCTCAGCTTAGAGAGTAAATTTAAAAAAAGAGATGTCACATTAGTGAAAACTAATACGACATCTCTTTTTTATGCCTTTTTTGATTGATAGGAGAGGCATAATTAAAGGTGTGCTTGTTAATGCTTAGATCTATATAGAAGTCAAAAACCTAATTACAGGATATCTTTTGCCTTCTATAGTCATTTGTATATTATTTCTCGAAAAATTTAGCTGTGTAAGGGAGTTTCAAAAAATACATATTTCATTATTTCTATTACAAAACCTATCATGGAAGCTTTTAAACTTCCAATCATCGGAACATTATTTTGCTATGCAAAAAATGGCATCAAATTTTTTGAAACGACCGTTGCTCAGTTGTTTTTTATTTTGCCTAAAATGTTTTTCGAGAAAAATATATTAATGTGAAATGAAAGAGAAATATTATACCATTTGCTTTTCTGCCATTTCAATCATTTTTTTTACCATTTGACCGCCTATCGGTCCACCTTCTAAACCATTGACTTTAGAGGGAACATCTCCCTTATAATGGTCGTTGTTTTCCTTAACAAATTGTAGATGCCCTATTTCTTTCGCACATTCCATCTTAAACTGGGTCAAAGCTTCTCTGCTTCCAGGTACTAATGGAGTTTTCGGTCTTGACATATTATTCACCAACCTTTAGTTATTTGTATTTGAACTCACAAATCTTTATCTAAATTGTGTGTTCAGTAAATTAATATACATAGTTTCGAAAATACAAATTCTTATAAAAAAACTATTTTACGAAACATGTAGTTTACAATTATATTTTTTACGTAAATCAGAAATTATTACATAGAAATTATAGTCTTTATATATATTTTTTGTATTGGAAACAACGAAAATCTTTTACAGTATCATGATACCACAATATAAGTTTCGTTTAAAAATATGTACCTGAAAATAAAATACTCTATTGCCTTAAAACAAATGATTTGTTAATATATAAACAATGTATAGCGAAAACTCTAAGTGGACAAAGTGTAAAGTAGAAAATTAAATAAATAATAAATTGGAGGTTTGCAAAATGGAAAAGATAAAATTTGATTATTCAAAAGCTGGCGAGTTTGTACAAGAGAGCGAAGTGCGCTGCCTTGACAGCTTTATAAAATCAGCTCATGATATGCTCCACAATAAAACAGGAGCAGGTAATGATTATGTGGGTTGGGTTGATCATCCGCTAAATTATGACAAAGAAGAGTTTGCTAGGATAAAGAAAGCAGCAGAAAAAATAAAATCCGATTCTGATGTTTTAATAGTAATAGGTATTGGAGGTTCATATCTTGGAGCGAAAGCTGCAATTGACATGCTCTCTCATTCATTTCACAATGTAATGCCAAAATCCAAAAGAAGTGCTCCGGAAATCTATTTTGTAGGAAATAATATCAGTTCTACATACATTGCAGATTTAATGGAAGTAATAGAAGGCAAGGATATTTCGGTGAACATAATTTCAAAATCTGGTACTACTACCGAGCCAGCTATTGCATTTAGGATTTTCAAGGAGTACATGGAAAACAAGTATGGTAAACAAGAAGCAACAAAGAGAATATATGCAACCACAGATAAAGAAAAGGGTGCGTTAAAGAAGCTATCTACTGAAGAGGGGTATGAGACTTTTGTTGTACCTGATGATATAGGGGGAAGGTTCTCCGTATTGACTGCTGTTGGATTACTTCCAATTGCTGTATCCGGTGCTGATATAGATAGTATGATGAAAGGTGCTAATGATGCTTACCAACTTTATAACAATAAAAATTTAGATGAAAATGATTGTTATAAATATGCAGCTGTAAGAAATGCTTTGTATAGAAAAGGAAAGTCTATTGAAATTATGGTAAACTATGAACCGTCACTTCACTACTTTACAGAATGGTGGAAGCAATTGTACGGAGAGAGTGAAGGAAAAGATCAAAAGGGTATATTCCCAGCAGGTGTTGATTTTACAACAGATTTACATTCTATGGGTCAATATATACAAGATGGTTTAAGAAATCTTTTTGAGACGGTAGTTAAGGTTGAAAAGCCAAGAAAGAATATTGAAATCAAAGAAGATAAAGACAATCTTGACGGTTTGAACTTTATTGCAGGTAAAGATATTGATTTTGTAAATAAAAAGGCAATGGAGGGAACTTTGCTTGCTCATAATGATGGGGGAGTTCCGAACCTTATGATTACTATACCTCAGTTGAATGAATACTACTTTGGCAATATGGTTTACTTCTTTGAAAAAGCATGTGGAATAAGTGGTTATTTACTTGGTGTAAATCCTTTTGATCAACCCGGTGTTGAGGCATACAAGAAGAACATGTTTGCTCTATTAGGAAAACCTGGATATGAAGAGGATAAAAAGAGATTAGAAGAGCGTCTTTCTAAGTAAAAGCTTATGACATTACATCTTTTTGACTTATATAGTGAGATATATATTATTTTTCAAAAATATAAGTAATAGATTTGGGACAGAAATGCAAAGGTTCTGTCCCAATTTTACTTTGTTGTTTTCTAAATGAAATATTAATATATATTTTTTGAAATGCCCCAAAACGAATATCATCAAAATTCTAGCATTTTTATGATTTGTATAAAATTAGGCAAAATAAAAAAATAACTAATCAATTGGAGCTTCAAATAATTCAGTTTGATGGGTTTTGTAGCAGGAATAATGAATATGTATTTTTTGAAACTCCCTTATGGGAAGTATAAAACTGTGATTTCAGGTGGAGATACAAACCTTAAGGGGAATAAAACATTACCGACACCGCTATTTATATATATTATCATGTTGTTCAATTTGTTAAGTTCTCTTTTTATTCCCAATTTACACACTCTTTCATGTCTTAAAAACTTAAATTCTAGGTCAAAAGGCATCCAGATCTGCCCACCATGAAAGTGACCACATAACAAAAAGTCTATTGAATCTTCTGGAATTTCAAGTGCTATGTCAGGGTTGTGGGAAAATGCAATATTTGCTATTACATTACTTTTACAGTTATTTATAGCCTTTTTAATGTTGTAACGTTCAGATCTAAAGTCTTCTATACCTATAATGTTATAAGTTTGTGTGCCTTTTTTATACAATACAGAATCATTAAGAAGAACTTTTATTCCCATATTTTCTATATCTGCTGCAAATTTTTTAAGACCTGCTTCATCTCTTTTAAATACCCTGTAGTCATGATTGCCAAAACATAAAAAAATTTCATATGTACCGTTTATACTGTTGAGGAAGTTGAAAAAGGCAGGTATTTGTTTAGTGCTGTCTATGTAATCTCCTGTTAAAATAACCAAATCGGGGTTTTCTTTTTTTAAAACTTTGATTATTTTATTTATATTTACTCTGAGTAAACTTATGTGAATATCAGATAGCTGAATAACTTTAAGATGATTAATGCTTTCAGTAAAGAATACTTTTTTAACTTTTAAAGTTGTTGCTTCATAACGCATGTATGATAGTGCAATTATAATAATCATCAAACCAATGTATAAAAATGTCATCACATTACTCCAAACCGTTTTTTTCTATTTCTATTAAATAATATATCAGCTAAAGCTTTTTAGTACAACTTATTTTTGTAAGAGGGTGCATAAAATATATAAAGGTCAAAGTTATTATTTGTTTTTTTGAGTGTTAAGAATATTGATTTTTAAGAATTGTGCTAAATTGATATTATGTTAATTTAAGAATATCTATTCATAAAAGAAGGATTTTGCGAAAAAATATAGAATATTTATATAGATAACAGTTATATTTTTTATTATGAGTAAAGACTTCATAGCATTTATAACAGAGTTTTTACCTTTTCATTTGAAAGATACGAAGCTTGAGTTCAGTAAGCATATAGATATTGAGTGTTTATGTAAATCACTTTGATGCCAAAATTCAGACTTAAGATTATTTCCAAACATATAAAAGTCAAAAAGTTTATTACAGTAGTTATAGTCAGAGGTGTATTTTTTATCGAAAAAATTAAGTTTCTCATTTACTTTAAGGCGAAATTCTAGAATTTCGTAGGAGGTATCCTTATGAAAAGTCGTATCAATCAAGTAAGTCCATTAGCAGTAGCCTACATTATTGCAATTTTAATTGCAGTCTTTAGTTCGGTTTTTATATATGTTAAGTCAGGAGGAATAATACATTCGGCAATGTCAAACCTGATTTGCAGTATTCTTGTTGCAGCCACAATTAGAATAGGGACTAACAAAACTTTTAAAAGAATAATAAATAATGTTAACAAGGACATTGAGAAAGCAAGTCAAGGTGATTTTTCGCATTTGGTAGATACAAAAAATGCAGGTGTTATAAGAAAAATATCAATTTGTATTAACACTATAATAGGTGAAATGCGTTCTATTATAAATGATTTCTTTTCTTTATCAAATCTTGTTGTGGAATCTACAACAAAAGTGAATACTGCATCTGAATTGGCATCGGCGGCTATGGAGGAAATGACACAAACTATAGATCAAATTTCAAAAGGAGTTGCATCGCAGTCAAATGATGCCCAACAGGGAGTTGTAGTAGTTGATAAGTTATCTGAACAAATCGGTTTGGTTTTTCAAAGTTATAATAGCATCACTGATGATACAAAAAGAATAAAAGACTTAAATACTATAGGTCTTGAGTCAGTTAAAGTTTTGCGTGACAAATCAAAAGAAAACTCTGATACTGCGGAGAAAATATTCTCTGTAATAGAAAAGCTGACTAATAGCACAAATGAAATTGGTAATTTTGTTGAATCGATAGAGAGTATAGCTGAACAAACTAATCTTCTTGCTTTGAATGCTGCTATAGAAGCTGCAAGGGCTGGTGAGGCTGGTAAAGGATTTGCTGTTGTTGCTGATGAAGTTAGAAAGCTTGCAGACCAAAGTAGAAAGTCTACCGAAGAGATAAATACATTGATGCAAAGTATACAAGAAGAGTCTGTAATGGCTATAGAATCTATGGAAATTATGAAAAAAGTTTCATCGGATCAGAAGGAAGCAGTAAATGAAACAGATAGTTCATTTAATGATATTGCCAATGCAATAAATTCCATAGTTTTAAAAATTAACGATGTCAATCAGGCAATTACAAAGATGCAGAATGATAAAACGGAGGTTATAAATGCAATTGAAAATATATCTAGTGTATCTCAAGAAACAGCGTCGTTTAGCGAAGAATTAGCTGTTTCATCAGAACATCAATTTAAGAATATAACAGATATGAAAGGAGCATCTACAAGGCTAAATGAATTAGTCAAACAACTTGATGGTAAGTTGCGTAAGTATAAAATATAAAAATTTTTAAATTTGTTGTTGACAAAATAGGTTTGTGCAAGTATAATAGTTTTTGTCGTCAAATTAATGCACATGCGGATGTGGCGGAATTGGCAGACGCGCTAGACTTAGGATCTAGTGTCGACGACGTGGGGGTTCAAGTCCCTTCATCCGCACCAAGAGGGTTTGAGAGATTTTTTAATCTTTCAAACCTTTTTGTGTTTATGAATACCACCTGCTATGCAGGTGGTTCTAAAAAGCTTATAGCTATGAGTAGAAATAAAATACCTCCAACTGTTATAATATTAGCGGGTTTAGCCAACCGCAAATAAAAACAGAA
>Ga0207799_100122_pt1 | contig 90866 bp, 65 predicted proteins | sample TtanPargueraPR_4_FD_187742 | JGI IMG/M metagenome (GOLD analysis project Ga0207799, IMG submission 187742) | Aerobic enrichment media microbial communities from Bioluminiscent Bay, La Parguera, Puerto Rico - Tt and M2 (SPAdes) | ecosystem: Environmental > Aquatic > Marine > Unclassified ...
GAGCATCAGGGCGGCAGGCAAAGCGCAGGCGGCTGTGGCGGAGCCGTATCGGTGTCGGGATCGGGATCGGAATCGTCCGGAATTTCCTGTTTTATTCTTGCAAAGATTCATCGGAACGACCGATTTTCATGCTTTAGCCCTACCCGAAGCCCTTTCGAACCCGATTCCGATACCGACCCCGACGCCGAGAGTCGTGGATATTGCAACACAGCCTCTTTCGCCGGAATGACGTCGAAAAAGTAAAAGAGAATAAGCCTTTCCAGGCCCCCCACCCGTGGGGACGAGATTAAGTCTAACCTAATAAGGCTTTGCCGGATGTAAAGCCTTCCGCATCCCCCCACCCCTTGTTCCAGCAGCCGAAAAGCCCTATAGTGGGAGATGCATCCACCAGGGGAAATCCATTCATGCACCTCGAAGGGACCATAACCCAAGCGCCACCGCAGCCACCGGCCGGCCTGTGGCTGAAGACCCCGGCTGTCCCTGAGAAAGGCGACGGCACCGCACCGGCCGACGAGGCCCGGGAAAAAGCGGAGGAAGAACGCCTCATTCTTTGCCGGGAATGCCTCTTCCCCATTACCCGGGAAGAAGCGCAAGGCGACATGGCGGGCCAATTCAAGCATACCTTCGCCAACCCCGCCGGCATCGTGTTCACCATTGGCTGCTTCCAGACGGCCGACGGGTGCGCGCCCGTGGGGCCGGCATCGGATGAGTTCACCTGGTTTCCGGGTTTTGCCTGGCGGGTGGGTATTTGCCGGGGCTGCCTCGCCCACCTGGGATGGTATTTTACCGCGCCCTCGGGGGCGTCATTCTGGGGACTTATCCTGGACCACTTGATTTTTCCCACCTAACGAAACAGGGTCGAACCTCACAGGGTCAGGGCCGTCAGTTTCAGCCTGTCCTTGAGCACCAGTGGGCATGCCGCCACCTTTTCCCCGATCTGCCGGAACAGCCGGGTCTCCATGGCGGGGTTTCTCACCTGATCGTGGTAGGCAAACAGATAGCGGCTGAATGCGTATTTGTCCGGAAATTCCCAGTCGGTCTCAAACTGCATGGCCTCCACCACCGACAGCCCGCTCGCCGCAATGGCAGCCTGGGCCGCTTCCAGTTCCGGCGTTTCATCCCGAAAGCAATGGAAAAGCAACTGCACCTCACCATCGACGGCCGGCTCCATGACCAGGATGCGGCCATCGGGCCGCACCACCCGCCCGGCCTCTTGCAGGGCCAAGCGGCTGTCCTGATGGTGCAGGGACAGGGTAAAAAGGAGGGTATCGAAACTACGGTCCGGAAACGGCAGCTGCTCCCCGGAGGCCGCTACAAAAACTGCGCCATCGATCCTGTCGGCTGCCTGGCGCAGGGCGTCTTCGCCGGGGTCCACCGCCGCCAAAACCCCGGCCCGACCCGCCAGGGTAGCGGTCACGCGCCCATCCCCGCACCCGATCTCGAGTATCCGGAGCCCGTCGAAAACCCCGAACGCCTCGAGTTTGCGGATTTCCAGACCACCGGCGTCCATTTTCATAAAAAAAGATCCCTTTTCACCCCAAGAACCACAATAAAACTCCAACCTCAAAACGGGAGGATACAGGTCGGCCTTTTCACATGGCTTAAAAGAGCGTTTTTAGCTTTGGGTTTTGGTTTTCCATTGTCCCGTGCCGAGCATCGGCGGGGCGAACGGATTAAAGCGCGCGGACTGTTTGAGCCACGCTGAAAGCGGGGCGAGTCACCGCGCGCTCCGACCGAAACCGGGCGATTCAGCGGCGCCTCATGCCGCCATGTTGCGTTCTCAAGCTTGCTCGGGTGCTCACAATCCTGCGATTGCTGCGCGCCTCTCGACGCTTGACGCCTTGCCTGGCAGCACGATTCTTGCTGCTCGCCCGGTTTTACTACGCGCAGGATCAAGCGGGGCACGGGCGTGCTCTTTTGCTTCGTTTTCTGTCACGGGACAGAAAATGAAGAATCGCCTCCATAAAATCACACCGGATCGGTAGAACCTCTCCGGGTCCTCCACCAGAGGTGGAGGGTTTAGATTAAAACTAAAATCCAAAATGCCCTTACGCCACAAAAGTTTTCCGCGCATCCACCGCGGGGTCGTAATAAGCGATGCGCGCGGCGTAGCGCTTCAGGTCCACGTGCAGCGTGGTCGAAAACCGGCCTTTGCGCCAGGTCAGCCCCACCTGATCTTCGGGCGTCGCCTCGATTTTGAAGTCCCCGTTGAAGGCCGGGTAGTAGGAACGGAAGGTCATCAGGCGCAGCAGGCGCTGGACCACGGGCCGCTGCATTTCCTGTTCGATCTCGTCCAGGTCGTAGCCGTGGCGGTTGATATCCCGCCCGTTCTTGGTCCGCTCCACCAGCTCGATATCGTTCCGGCCGGCCAGCAGCCCGACATAGTAGACTTGGGGAATGCCCGGACAGAAAAACTGGATGGCACGGGCCGCCAGGTAGGAATCGTCGTTGTCTTCAAGGGCCGAGTAGTAGGTGCAGTTCACCTGATAGATATCCAGGTTCTGGTAAGCCTCGCCCGAGTAGATGCGTTTGATATTGGAGCCCTTGTCGTAAAGCCCCTCGATGGTGCGGTCGATGTCCGCCTGGGGCATCAAGTCGGCCACATCCACGACCCCCAGGCCATCATGGGTGTCGAGGGTCGTGATCTGCTTGCGGGGACAGATACGCAGCCACTCCAGCAACTGCCGATTCGTATGGTGGTAGAGGGTGTGCAGCATGATCATCGGCAGGGCAAAATCGTAGGCCCAGTAGTCCTGATCGGCCAGTTTGAGCTGGTAGCGGTGGTGTTCGTGCACCTCCGGGAGCACCTCGACGTCGAAGGGGGCGGTGAAGCCCTTGATCCATTCCAGAAGTTCCCACGTTTCAGGCTCCAGGAAAAAACAGTCCGTCCCCAGCTTGAACGTCGTATAGGCAAAGGCATCCAGCCGGATCATCTTCGGCCGGCTGCGGGCCAGCCGGATCAGGAAGTTGCGCACCACTTCCCGGGTCACCGGCGACCGGTAGTCCAGATCGATCTGCTCGTAATCGAAGGTGCACCATATCTTTTCACGGGAACCGTCCGGGCGGTGGATCACGGTATAGGGCGGCCGGGGTTTGCGGGTGTAGACTTTGGCCAGGTCGGCTTCGGGCAACTCCCCGTCCGGACTGAGCTTTCGGAAGCTGAGGAACATATCGGCATAGGCGCTGTCATCCCCATTTTCCATATAATCCTGAAAAAAAACCGACTGGCGGGAAATATGGTTGACCATGAAATCCACGATCAGGTCGAAATCCCGGCCGATGTGTTCAACATCGTCCCAGGTGCCGAAGGTCGGGTCCACCTCATCGTAGGTCAGCGGGGCAAACCCCCGGTCGGCCGACGAAGGATAGAAAGGGAGAATGTGAACCCCGCCGATGGCGTTGCGCAGATACCGGCGCAGCACGTAATGCAGTTCCAGGAGATTGGTCCCCAGGGAATCGGGATAGGTAATCAGTTGGACTTTGTTTTTGATCGTCATTTGACCGCCTCGGCTTTTTCGAAAAATCGATATTTGCGCAGCCCGTCCAGGATGCCGCCGGCACAGGGCTTTTTGGCAAAATAAACATGCTTGCTCTTGCGCAGGACGTCAAGCTCCGGGCTGTAGTTGGCCACCACGACGGCCGAAGGCTCGCCGCGCAGCATCTCCTCGTCGTTGCCCGAGTCGCCGCACACGATGATATTGCGCAAGGGGATTTCCCACTTGTAGGCCAGAAACCGGATGGCCTTGCCTTTGGACGCCCGGTAGGGAAGGATGTCCAGGTACTGGTCGTGGGAATAGACCAGGTTGTATTTGCATTTGCTGTTGAGCAGGCGGTTATGGATTTCCGCCAGGCGGTCTTTGCCGGGATCCATGTAGTAGCTGATTTTAAAACGGCGCTGGGTATCGTCTTCCTGGTCGCGCAAGTAAGGCAGGCCCTTCAGGACCCGACGGATCTTTTGCGGCTCCCACTTGGCGGCAATATGGGACTCCCAACTGCGGCTCTGCTGCAGATGCGGCCCGTAATAGATTTCCGCACCCACGGAAGTGATCAGGATATCGACGCCCTCGACCCCGTAGGTTGCCAGGTGCTTGCGGGCGGACGCGATGGTGCGCCCGGTGGCCACGACGAAACCGACGTTGGACCGATTGGCCTTCAGTTTCGCCAGCAGATCCGCCAGATGGGCGTTGTCTTCGCCGATCAGGGTATGGTCGATATCGGTGATGAAGAGAAAATTCAGGCCTGTCAGGCGCCGTCCGATGGCATCCGTGGGTTTGGCGATCTTCATATCCGCCGTGTCCGCCGCCGCCGCAAGTTTCTCTACGCGCTGCATGTAGCGCCGGGCATGGCTCTCCCAGGTGTAGTGCTCCCGCACATTCATGATCCCGTTTTTGGAAAAGCGATCCCATTTTTCCCGATCCGCCACAATCGTCTTCACCGCATCGGCAATCTGTCCGGGCCGGGAAGGGTCCACCAGAATGCCGTTCCGGCAGTTGTCGACGATATCCTTGGGGCCGCCGTCGTTGGTCGCCACGATGGGCAGGCCGGCGGCCGAGGCTTCCAAGAGTGTCAGGCCGAAGGGTTCGGTCAGGGCCGGGTTGACGAACACACCGCCCTTCTCGGCGGCAATCCGGTAGAGTTCCGGCACTTCCGACTCGAAATCGTGCTTCTTGGGAATGGCCATCTTGCCATAGAGATCATAACGATCCAGGCGCAGCAGCATCTCGGTGAGGACTTCCCGTTCATTGTCTTCCATGGCTTCGATATTCTTGCGGATACCGGCGAAAACAGCCAGGTTGGCCATGGCCTGCAGATCCAGATCTTCACCGTAAGCCCGCACCAGCCCGGAGATATTCTTGCGCTTGTCCGGACGGCTCAGGGCCAGAATAAGCGGTTTATCCGGATGCCGAAAAAAACGGTTCAATTCCTGCAGCATCGAAGCCCGGGCAAACATGGCGGCCTCGTCTTTGTCCCCCTGGGACAGCATGTCCCGGTAATAGGGGTAGAAACGCTCCACGTCCAGCCCCGGGGGAATGACGGCAAACTCCGGTCGGCCGTTGTTGCGGTAGAGCCCGTACTGTTCATCGATCTCCTGGCGCGTACTGGTGACGATGAGATCGGCCTGGCTCAACAGCTCTTCCTCCACGGCGATGCGGTGGTCGATCTTGTAGCGCCGGTTGAGATCGGCCTCCCGTACCCCGTCGTCCAGCAGCTTCTGTTTTTTGACCCGCCCCAGGGAATGCCCCGTAAAAACAAACGGCACGCCAAAGAAACGGGCCAGCTCCATGGCCACATAGCCGGCGTCCGGATAATGCCCATGGACGACATCGGGAATCGCCCGCTCGCGCTTGATGAATTTGACGGTTTTGTCCACGAATTCATCCAGATGCGGCCACAACAATTCTTTGCGTAAATACTTGCGCCCCCCGCACTGAATGCGGACGATACGGAGCTTATCATTCACGGTTTCGATGGGCACAGCATAATCATCCGACACACTCTTGTCGGCAATCAGGCGGGTGAACAGGTCGATTCGGCCGACGGCCTCCATGCTGCTGAGCTGGCGCGCCAGCTCCAGCACATAGGTCACCTGCCCGCCGGTGTCGGCATCGCGCCCCATCTCCAGGTTGTCCGCGCGGATCAGTCCGTGAAGGCTGAACATTTGGATATAAAGAGGTCTAGTCATGGTTGCCCCCGGTGGTCATGATGGCCCGGATAGGGTCATAGAAATCCGGCGTTTCCGGCACCGCCCCCGGGATGCCGCATATGGCGCTGGCCAAAGACTGAGCCACGGCCAGAAGGCGCCCGGAGGGCCATTGATGCAAATAGCCGATGGCCAGCATGGCGGCGAAGGCATCCCCGGCACCGACGGTGTCCTTGATGGAGACACCCCGGTCCGGTTGGATGTCGTGCCGGGTATGCCCCCGGAACAGGGAGCTGCCGCGTTCCGCCCGCGTGAGCGCCACCATTTCGATGGCGTACCGTCCCATGAGGACCTCCACGGCCGCCGCGCCCCTCTCCTTTATGGCGAGCATAGCGGTCAGGGCGACCAACTCGTCTTCGTTGAGTTTGAGGATGTCCGCCGCCTGGAGGGAATGATCGATGCTGTCGGCATTGAAACAGCCCGGGCGCAGGTTAATGTCGAAAAGGCATTTGGTTTCGGCCGATCGGCGGCCCAGAAGCCGGCGGACGGCTCGGGCCGCCGCCGGTGTGCGCTGGATCAGGCTGCCGAAGTAGATCAGGCGGCAGTCGCCCGCCACAAACTGATCCAGGGACGGCGTCGGTACGATAAAATCGTAGGCCACGCCGGGAAGGATATCGAACTGCGGCCCGCCCCGGGCATCGACGGTCACCTGCACCCGGCCGGTGGGGTGCTCGGCATCGGTTTGCAGATCATCCACCGGAAATTCACGCGACGATAATAAATTCAGCACGGCCCGCCCCTCGGCATCATTCCCGATACGGCTCAAAAACCGCACCGGGCCATGGAGGCAGTGCAGATGGAAGGCAAAGTTGAAAGCGGCCCCTCCCAGGCGGCGGCCGTCCGGGAATATATCAAACAGAATTTCTCCGATGGCGAGTATCAAAACCAGCGTCCTTTCCAAAAAGGCTCCGGCAGAATGCATCCGCCCTGTTCGCTCAAGCGAAGCCATGTAAACGGGAAAATCTCGGCGGGTATCAATCGCTGCCGAAGAGCGCTAAGACGCCATCCGGCAAACCCGACCTGTCGTGTGGTGTGATTGCGGATCGAACCAGTTGATCTTGCAAGGCAGTTCAGGAAGCATAATGGGGTGGCCGACAAATGTCAAATAGGGTGCGATTGAATGCACCGGCCAAATGCCACTGGCCTTAAAAAATGCCAATGGGAAGGTAATCATCAAGATTCATAAAGAAAAACGTTTTTCCTTGAAACAAGCAGCTTGACTATCCTTTTAACAGAAGGGGGATTGGAAGCCGTTAATTGCCTTTGGGTTTCCCTTTGTCCCGCGCCGAGCATCGACGGGGCGGACGGATTAAAGCGCGCGGACTGTCTGAACCCGCCATCGGCGGGTGAGTTTCCGCGCGCTCCGGCCGCCACGGCGACGCGCAGGATGAAGCGGGACACGGGCGTTTTCTTTTGCTTCGTTTTCTTTCACGGGAAAGAAAATGAAGAATGCATTTCAAAAAAGCATCGTATCAGTAAAACCGCTCCAATTCCATCTCGTGAGGAGTGGTCAATCCCAATGCTATAGCAGCAGCTTGGAAATGATTTCGTTCATGATCTCGGTGGTGCCGCCCCCGATGGAAAGCAGCCGGTTGTCCCGGTACAGGCGCTCCACCAGGTAGCCCCGCATGAAGCCGAAGCCGCCGAAGATCTGGACCGCATCGTAGGTCACGCGGTTGCTGACGCTGCAGGCGAAATTCTTGGCCATGGAGACTTCCTTGACCTGGTCGATGCCGGCATCCATACGGGCCGCCACCCGGTAAGTGTACTCCCGGCTCACCTCCACCAGGGTGGCCAGCTCGGCCAGCTTGTGGCGGGTCACCTGGAAACCGGTCAGGGGTTTGCCGAAGGCCTCCCGCTCCTTCGCGTAGCGCAGGGCCTCATCCAGGGCCAGCTGGGCCGTCATGTTGGCCATGATGGACAGGGACAGGCGCTCGGCCTGGAAGTTCTCCATGATGATGTAAAACCCCTGGTTTTCTTCCCCGATCCGGTTGGCCACGGGCACCCGGCAGTCGTCGAAAAAAAGTTCGGCCGTGTCCGAGGCCCACCAGCCCATCTTGCGCAATTTGTTGGAAGTGGTAAACCCCGGGGTGCCCTTCTCGATCACCAGGAAACTGATGCCGTGGGCCCCTTCTTCCCCGGTGCGCACGGCACAAGTGACCTGGTCGGCTCGGCACCCGCTGGTGATGAAGGTCTTGCTGCCGTTGACCACGTAGGCGTCGCCGTCGCGCACCGCCGTGGTCTGCAAACGGGCCACGTCGGAGCCGCCGCTCGGTTCGGTAATGCCCAAAGCGGCGATCTTCTCCCCGGCCAGGACAGGTTTGACAAAACGTTCTTTCTGTTCCTCCGTGCCGTGACGGATAATGGGCGGAAGGGCAATGTCCAGCGATCCCAAACCGGCCACCAGGCCGCCGGAACCCGAGCGCATGAGCTCTTCGCTGGCGGCCACCTTGAAAAAGATGTCCCCGGGCGTGCCCCCCAGCTCCTCCGGATAGCCGATCCCCAAGATGCCCACCTCGCCGGCCTGGCGGTAGAGATCGACGGGAAACGCGCCCTGCTCCTCCCATTCGTCGATGTTCGGCAGAATTTCCTTCTTGACGAAATCCCGCACCGACCCGCGCACCATCTCGTGGGCTTTGGAAAAGTATTCCTGGCATCCGGCCCGGGCATTGAATTCAAGCGCCATGGCTTTCCTCTCATCATTATTGTTTTGGCTTTTGGGTCGATCCCCTTTGTCCCGCGCCGAGCATCGACGATGCGGCCGGGAAAAAGCGCGCGGACTGTCTGAGCCCGCCGTTAGGCGGGTGAGTTTCCGCGTGCTCCGGCCGCAACGGCGACGCGCAGGATAAAGCGGGGCAGGGCGGCTTTCTTTTGGTTACTTTTCTTTACCGTTAAAGAAAAGTAACGCCCCAAATAACGCCGGCACATTAGAAGATTTCCGGTCCCGTCACGAAAGGCTGCGACTTAGCCCGGTACTACGCCAACGAAACGGGCGGCATCTACGGCAAGGACATGCATTGGGCGAGAACGCCGCCTGCGGCCAAAAGATGCCCGCTCTGCTTGAACACTAGTCCATGGGAACCGGCGGCAAGACGAGCGCCGTCCCCTCCGCCACCAGCTTCTCATCCTGATTCGTCCAGGTCAGCACCATGCGCACCCAGCGCTTCTCCTCCAGTTTTTCCGTCACTTCGGCCGTGGCCGTGATCGTATCGCCGAAATACGTCGGCGCCCGGAAGCGCGTGTTGATTTCCAGGGCCACCGTTCCCAGTCCGGGCAGTTTCATGCCCAGAACCGGGGCAATCAGGCACTGGGGCAGGGCCCCGTGGGCAATCCGGGTGCCGAAGGGGGTCTGCTTGGCGAATACTTCATCCACGTGCATGGGATTGAAATCCCCGGAGATCCCGGCAAAAAGATATACGTCGGTCTCGGTGATGGTCTTGGTGAAGGACGCCGACATGCCCACTTCCAGTTCATCATAGGTGTAACCCATGGCGGCGGTCGCCTTGCGCACGGGACGGAAGCAGGCAATGTCCATGATGGTAGAGGTGGGCTTGCGGGCGAATTCGGCCTTGACCCGCAGACCGGTTTTCATCTCACTGGGGCCCACACCGCGCACCACGTGCACCAGGGGAGTGTCCGCCTCGTCCAGCTTGATCAGGGCCTGGATATAGGGCGGCGGAAAGGGCTGGTGGGGCTCGGCGTAGCGAATCACGGTAAACCCCGTTACCGTGCCAGTGGGTTTCAATTCCACCCAGTTGTCCGCGATGGGCTCAAAGCAGCGCTCGCAGGTGGAGCGCGGGGGCACGTAAACCTTGTCGCAGGAGGGGCAGCGCACCCCCTGGATCTTTTTCTCCTTCTCGAGAGCCGTCAGAAACCGGCTGCCGGTCCGGCCGGCAAAATACTGGTAGGGCAGGGCCAGTTTGCCTTCAACCACGAAGCAGTCTTCTCTTCCGCTATCCATAGGTTTCTCCCTTGCTTGGCGACCAGCGACAAACCGCTGGTTGCATCACTGCCTGCGCAGGCTATTCGATAATTTCAAAATATTGGATATCCGTAATCGCGCCGACCCGTTTGTCGTTCCAGACCGGCCGCACCCGGGCCCCCCGCTTGACCTTGTCGAAATCGGTCATTTTGAGCTCGTGCCAGAGGGTCTCGTGATCCTTGCAGCCATCCAGCAGGAAATGGGCCGAGATATAGGGGGTCTCCCGGGTTTCACCGCTCAGGGGATCCGGGCTGGCGTAGTAGGTGATGTCCGGCGTGGCGATCACGCCCTCCGGACCCACCTCCACCCATTCCGTGGCCCGCACACGGCATTCGGCGCAAACTTCCCGCGGCGGCAATTGCAGGCGGCCGCATTGCGGGCATTTGTTGGCCAGGATGCGTTTTTCCTTGAAGGCATTCAGGAACTTGCCCATCACCGGTCCGGTGGCAAACCGCTGGGGGATGGAGAGCACCTGATTGAGACGCACCAGGGGCTCGGCCTCCTCCTCTTCGGCCCCGGCCGAGGGCGGCTGGTATTTCTTGAAAAACCGGGTGGCCTTGGTCAGAAGCCCCATGTCCCCCTCCACCTTCAGGCGGCCGGAGGTAAACGCCGTCATCCCGTCCAGCTTGCCCAGGGTGATGGCGATCCAGTCTTTGGCCGACACCGTGGTGGTGACCTGGGGATCATGGAGGCCCTCCAGTACTTTCACCGTGCCGTCATTGGCCGCCACCGTCCACTCGCCCCCCCCCGTGCCGGTGACAATGTAGCCGTAATTGGCCGTCACCCCGGCCACGCCGTCAGGGTTCACACGGCTCTCCATGGTGCCGAAGATGTCCGCCACGGTCACTTCCGGGGCGGCGGCCGGCGGCTGGTATTTCTTGAAAAACTGGGCCGCTTTGGTCAGCAGGCCCATGTCGCCTTCGACCTTGAGTTTACCCGAAGTAAAAGCGGTCATCCCGTCCAGCTTGCCCAGGGTGATGGCGATCCAGTCCTTGGCCGTACAGGTCGTGGTGACAGCCGGCGCGTGCAACCCCTCTTTGACCTGCACCGCACCGTCGGCCACGCATACGGTCCATTCACCGCCGCCCGAGCCGGTGATGATGTACCCGTAGTTGGCGGTAATGCCGGCCACGCCGTCCGGATTGACCCGGCTCTCCATGGTCCCGAAGATGTCCGCCACGGTCACTTCCGGAGCGACCGCCGGCGGCTGGTATTTCTTGAAAAACTGGGTGGCCTTGGTCAAAAGCCCCAGATCGCCCTCCACCTTCAGGCGGCCGGAGGAAAAGGCGGTCATGCCGTCCAGCTTGCCCAGGGTGATGGCGATCCAGTCCTTGGCCGAGACCGTGGTGGTCACCTGGGGATCGTGGAGCCCTTCGAGCACCTTCACATCCCCGTCGTTCACCGACACGGTCCACTCGCCCCCCCCCGTGCCGGTGATGACGTAACCGTAGTTGGCCGTCACCCCGGCCACGCCGTCGGGATTCACCCGGCTTTCCATGGTCCCGAAGATATCCGCCACCGTCACCTCAGGTCCCTTGGCGGCCGTGGCCGGCCCGTCCAGACCCCACTGGCGCATTTCTTTTTTCAGGACCTTGCCGATGGGACTGCGGGGGAAATCGTCTTCCAGGATCTGCACGTATTTGGGCACCTTGAAGCCGGCCAGGTTCTCCCGGCAATAGTCCACGACCTCGTCCTCGGTCAGGCTGTCATCCAGCGCGATGATGTAGACCTTGACCTCTTCGCCCATGGTGTCGTCCGGGACGCCCAGCGTGGCCGCCTCCTGGATTTTGGGATGGGTGGCCAAAAGATTGTCGATTTCCTTGGGGTAGATGTTTTCACCGCCCCGGATGATCATGTCCTTGATGCGGTCCACGATGAAGATATAGCCGTCATCGTCCATGACGCCCACGTCACCGGTGTGCAGGAACCCGTCGGCCAGGGTTTCGGCGGTCTCTTCTGGACGGTTGAAATACCCCTTCATGACCACGTCGCCCCGGATGCAGATCTCGCCGGGGGTGTTGCGGGGCACCTCCTGGCCGTCTTCATCCAGAAGTCGGACCTCCTGACCGGGCAGGGGCAGGCCGATGGAGCCCACCTTGCGCTGGCCGTCGCGCGGATTCAGGGTGCTCACACAGGTGGCCTCGGTCAGGCCGTAGCCCTCGACGATGGGAATGTCGAATATCTCCTGAAAACGGTTGGCCGTCTCTTCGGTCAACGGGGCCGCCCCGCAGATGCCGAACTGCAGGGAGCTCAAATCGTATTTCTGGCGGGTGGGATCCGTCAGGAGAATCTGGTAGACCGCCGGCACGGCCGACCAGAAATTGACCTTGTACTGGTCCACCACTTCCCAGAATTCGCTGGCCGAGAACTGCCGCCGCAAGACGATCTGAAGACCGATGCCCAGGGCAAAGGTGCACGACAGCATGGCGTTGACATGAAACAGCGGCAGGAAAATTAGGGCGGTCATCTTTTCTTCCAACCCCAGGGATTCGGTCACCCCGGCCACATCCGCCAACACATTGCGGTGGGAGAGAAGCACGCCCTTGGGATTGCCCGTGGTCCCGGAGGTATAGAAGATATAGGCCGTATCCTCCTCACTGCTTTCGCAGACCACCGGTTGATCGTTCCCCCCCTTCAGGAGATCATCGAAAGCGATGTGGCCTTCCCGGGGGGAGGCGCCGACCTCGATGACGGTTTCCAGATGGGGACAGTTCGGCCGGATCTCATCCAGGATGGGCAGGTACTGGTCTTCGATGATCAGCCCCCGTCCCTGGGAATCGTTGAGCAGGTATTCCACTTCCGGGGCCTTCCACCAGCCGTTGATGGGCCCGGCCACCGCGCCGATCTTCTGGATGGCAAAATAGGCAATGAGGGTTTCCGGGCTGTTCTGCACCAGCACGTGAATGAAATCACCCTTATTGAACCCCTGCGCCTTCAGGGCATTGGCCAGGATATTGACCCGACGGCTGAAATCGCCGAAGGTAACGGTTTGGTCGTAAAACTGGAGATAGGGGGCATCTTTATACGTTTCGGCACTGCGATCGAGATAGGTCCCGATGTTCATCTTGTCCTCCCGCGTTTCCGTTACGGGTTAGCATACGGTCCAAGGGGCGCCGGCACTCAGCTCGGCACCTCCCGGGTGAGCAAAAACAGAACCGTCCACATGGTGCCGCCGAACCCCGAGGCCAGGGCCTGGTTGACCGTCTTGGGCACCTGGTGGTCGCCCGCGCGCCCCATGACCTGCAGGGCCGCCTCGGCCACGCGCACCATGGCGGTGGCACCGATGGGATTCGAAGCGATGACGCCCCCGGACGGGTTGACCGGGAAGGCGCCATCGATGGCGATGTCATCGTTTTCGATCATCTTCAGGTGCGCGTCACCCTCCAACAGGAGAAATTCCCGCAGCCAGTCCGACCCCCACCAACTGGAAGGATCGTACATTTCGAAAAGATCGATCTCTTCGCGCGGATTGGTGATGCCGCAGCGCCCGAACAATTTCTGGGCCGCATAGCGGTGGGTGCTGAGCACCGGCGCGTCGCCGAAGATGCAGAACATCTCCTCGCGATGGGCCGTAACATGGTCCTTGATCCAGGCGGGCTGATCGCAAAGTGCCTTGGCTTTTTCTTCCGAGGCGAAAACCATGGCACAGGCCCCGTCGCTCTGGGAACACATGTGAATCATGCGCAGCTCGCCCACCAGTTGCGGCGAGTTTTCCGCCAGTTCCTCGGCCTGGTCGGGCGACAAGCCCAGTCGGCGATGGGCCTTGTTGTTCTTCATGGCATGCTGGTCCATCTGGATGCGGTATTTCATGGCCACTTTTTTGGCCCGTTCCTCGCCGAACTCGTCAATCATCTGGGCCGCGGTCATCCCGGTGAGGGCACCGGTCTGGAGCTGGCGCCCCCACAGGGGATCGGCCATATTGGTGATGCCGCCGGTGGTGTGGCCTTCCTGCAGTTTTTCGAAACCGATGGCCAGCACCACGTCGTGCAGCCCGGACGCCACCAGATGATCCGCCGCCGCCACCAGGGTCGCCCCCGTGGTGCCGCCGGTGGTCACTCGCAGGGTCTCCTTGCCGTAAGCCCCGGTCCCCAGCACGTGCCAGAGGTCCGGCTGGTGGATCATTTCAAAAAGCTCCATATTGCCGTGCACGATGCAGTCCACATCGTCGATGGTCACACCGGCACTTTCGAGGGCTTCCACCACCGCCTCATGGATCATCTCCGGCTGGTTGACCTCTTCCCGGTGGCTCGAATAGACCGACTGGCCCACACCGATAATGCCGACATTTCTATTCTTCTTCATCAGTTGCCTCCCTGAGATGAACCTTTAGTCCCGTTCCAGAATCGCCACGGAGTGAAATTGCCCGGCCGGCCCCATGACACCATGGGCCAGGCCGCAACGGGCATCCGCCACCTGGCGTTCGCCAGCCAGTCCCATGAGCTGCAGGGCAACCTCGGCCGCCCGCACCAGCCCGCCCAGGATGAGGGGGTTGCCGGCCAGCATGCCGCCGGATCGGTTGACGTTCATGGCATCCGGCCCGCCGCCGGCAATCCAGGCGCCGCCTTGGCCTTCGTCCACCAGACCCAAGCCTTCCATCCACATGGGCTGCTGGTAGGCGAACTGGTCCGAGACTTCCACGACATCGAACCGGTCGTGGGGCTGATCGATGCCGGCCCGCTGATAGGCCCGGGCCGCGGCCTGCTTGAGCGCAAAATTGGACGCCAGATCGCGGTCGCCCAGGAAAAAACTGTCCATGCAGTTGCCGACACCCGTGATCCAGACCGGATGATCGCATATGGCCCGGGCCGTCTCTTCGGCCGCCAGAATCATCCCCACGGCGCCATCCGAAACCGGATAGGCATGGTGGGCGCGAATCGGATCCGCCAGCATGGGAGAAGCCAGAACCTCCTCCCGGGTCCAAACCGGTGTCTCCGGTGTGGCGGGGTTCAACTGCGCCATACGGCCGGCCCGGGCCACGATGTCCGCCAGGTGCGTGTCGCCGACGTCCGAACGGTCGGCATAGGCCTGGGCCTGGAGACCGGCGGCGGCCGTGAAATCAAGCCCCACCGGACGGGTGTAGAAGGGATCGAAGGCCATGTGCGTCACCATGTTGCGGCTCTTGGGCTGGGATTCCTTGCAGTGTCCCAGCACCAGGGCGGCATCCACATGACCGCCCTGAATGGCCGCCAGACCGTAATAAAGCGCCTGAATCCCCTCCTGGGCGATTTTCTCCTCACAGCGCATGTGCGCGCCCAGAACGTCCGTCATGCCGTTGTCGGAAATGGTGCGGGCATCGAATATATCGTCGGAAACGCTGATGCTCATACCGATGCCCTTGTCCTCGGAAAAATCCAAACCTGTCTGCGCCAGAAGAGGCTCCAGAACTTCGAGCGCCATTCCCTGGAAACGCTCGTGCCATTTATCCCGCTGGTACGTCGTCTGGGCAACGGCGCAAATGCCAACTCTTCGTGCCATAGATACGGCCCTCCCTGTCCTAATGCGAATGGTGGTCAACCGCGCGGCTTCCCCGGCGGCTGCCGGTCAAGCATCGCATGGTTTGAAATGATCGATATCCCGGATAGTATGCGTGGTGGTTTCGGCAAATACGGCTTCCACCGCCATGTCGACGGCCACCTGCTCGGGCGGGATGCCTTCCAGCAGGTGCACGATGGGTGTGTCGGCCCCCTCCAGCAGAATCATGGCCAGTACGTACGGTACCGGCCGCGGCAGATGACGATCCGGGTAGCGCACCACGGTGAAGTTCACCACCCGGCCGCGGGATCCCACCTCGCACCAGCTGTCCGTGAGATCCCCGAGGCAGCGCTCGCAGGTCTGGCGGGGCGGTACGAACACCGTGTCGCAAGCGTCGCAGCGCACCCCCATGATCTTGTGCTGGTCCCGGAGCGTGGTGATAAAGCGGCTGCCCACCCGCCCCGCGAAATAGGTGTAGGGCAGCGCCAGTTTTCCCTCAATCGTATAGCAGTCGCTGGTATCGAAATCGCTTTGCATGGGTTGTCCCCCTGGTGTGAAATCCGAGCCGGGCATGACCGGGCCGGCCGGGTTGAGGCGGCGGCGTCCTATCCGTGCCACCCGCACCTTTGCCCGACCTCAGTCATCCAGCTCGAAGTATTGAATGTCGTCGATGCTGCCGGTGCGGTTTTCCGCCCAGACCGGCCGCAGCCGCGATCCGTGACGGACCTGGCCGTCGATCACACTGCCCATTTGCACCCGATCCAGTTGGGCCGGGTTCAACAGGTGCCAGAAGACTTCTTCGTCCCGGCAGCCGTCCAGGAGCACCCCGATCGCCCCGTAGGGCGTCTCCCGGGTTTCACCGGTCAGGGGATCCGGGCTGGCGTAGTAGACATACTCCAGCATGCGCATCTCGCCCTTAGGCCCAACCTCGACCCATTCGGTGTTGCGCACCCGGCAGACCGCACAAATCTCCCGGGGCGGCGACTGCAGGCGGCCGCAGACCGGGCAGCGCATGGCCAGTATTTTCTTTTGCTTGAGGCCTTTGAGAAAACGGCCCATCACCGGGCCGGTGGCAAAGGTCTGGCCGACACTGATGGTCTGCTTGAGGACCACCAGCTCCGTGTCCGGCAAGGCTTCTTCCCCTGGCGGAAGGTATTTCTGGAACAGGCGGGTAATGGATCCGAAGGCACCCCGATCGCCCGCCACGGTCAGCTTCTGCAGGGCCATGGCCTCGGTCGCATCGATCTTGCCCAGCTGGATCCCCACAAAGGTCTGCGGATCCGTGGCCACCACCGCCAGGCAATCGTCGAGATCCTCAGCCGGCGCCAGGGCCGCATCGCCGTCCCGAACCGCCAGGCGCCAGCGCCCGGCCTCGCCCAGGTCATAGCCGAAGCGGCCGGAAATGCCGGCCGCGGCTTCCTTGCGGAAACGCGACGGCATGGTTTCAATGACATCCGCAACATCTACGCCGAAATAGGTCGTCATGGCATTCCCCATCCGTTGAGTTCGTCTTCCAACATCAGCAAAACGGTCCACATGGTGCCGCCGAAGGATGACGCCAGCGCGTGGCGCACGGTTTTGGGCACCTGGTGGGGACCGGCATCCCCGCGTATCTGTTTGGCGGCTTCCGCCACCCGGACCATGGCCGTGGCCCCGATGGGATTGGCCGCAATCACCCCGCCGGACGGGTTGATGGGCATCCGGCCGTCAATGGCGATCTCCCGGTCTTCCACCAACTTCAGGTGCGCGTCCCCTTCGAGCAGGAAGAAATCCCGAAGCCAGTCCACGCCCCACCAGGCCGAGGGGTCGTACATCTCGAAGACATCGAAGTAATCGAGGGGATCATCAATCCCGTTGCGGGCGAAAAGCTGCTCCGCAGCGAAGCGGTGGGTCGGGTTGTTGGGGTAGTAGTTGGTGCAGAGATTGAGGGTCTCTTCCCGGTGCACGGTAATGTGGTCCCGCAGCCAGACCGGCCGTTTCGCCATCCGGCGGGCGCGCTCCTCGGAAGCGAAAATCAGGGCGCAGGCGCCATCCGACTGGGAGCACATGTGGATCAGGCGCAAATTGCCGATCAGGGGCGGGGAGTCGGCCATGAGGTCGTCCATCTGATCCCAGTCCAGACCGAAGGCCCGGTGGGAATTGGGGTTCAGGCAGGCGTGCTGGTCCATGATGATACGGTAGGTCATGGCCGCCCGCTTGGCCCGCTCCGGGCCGAATTCTTCGATCAGCTTGACCGCGGCGGAATCCGTGAGGGCCCCCGACTGGAGCTTGCGGGCCCACAGGGGGTCGGCCATATTGGTGATGCCGCCGGTGGTGTGGCCCTCCTGAAGCTTTTCAAACCCGATGGCCAGGACCACGTCGTACATGCCGGAGGCCACCAGGTTGTCCGCCGCGCACACCAGGGTGCCGCCGGTGGTGCCCCCCGTGGTGATGCGGAAGCTGTCCTTGCCATAAGCCCCGGTGCCCAGCACATGCCACAAGTCCGGCTGGTGGACCATTTCGAACAATTCCATGTTGCCGTGCACGACACAGTCCACCTCCTGGATGCCGATCCCGGCATCGTCCAGGGCCTGGCGCACCGCCTCGTGAATCATTTCGGGCTGGTTGACATCTTCCCGGTGGCTCGAGAACTTGGTCTCGCCGATGCCCACGATACCCACATGCCGATTTTTGGTTCCCCTTGCCATGCGCCCTCCCTAGTTTTCCATGATCAAGACGGCATGATGCTGACCGGCCGGCCCGGTGGTGCCATGGGCCAGGGCGCGTTTAAGGCCGTCCGCCTGTCGATCGTCCGCTTCGCCGCGCAGCTGGTAAAAGGCTTCCAGCGCCCGGGCCAACCCACCCAGCATCAGGGGATTGCCGTTCAGCATACCGCCCGAGCGGTTGACCTGGTGACGATCCGGTCCGCCTGCATCCAGCCAGCGGGCCCCGTCACCGGGCGGCACCAGCCCGATCCCCTCCGCCCACAGGGGCATCTGGTAGGCCGCGGCATCGTTCAATTCGAAGAGATCGACATCCCGGGCGTCGACACCGCCCGCCATCTTGAACGCCCGTTGGGCGGCCTGCTGCAGGGCCGTGCTGAACGCCAGATCCCGTTCGCCCAGAAAATAACTATCCATGGAGCTGCCGAACCCGGTCAGCCAGACCGGCTTGTCGGTGAACTCGTGGACACGTTCTTCACAACACAGCAGCATGCCCACGGCCCAGTCGGTCACCGGGTAGAAATGGAGCTCCCGCAGGGGGTCGGCCAGCAGCGGCGAGGCCGCCACCTCCTGGTGCGTCACTGCCGCGTTCTCCCGGGCAAAGGGATTGGCCGCGGCCTGGCGCCGGGAACGGACCACCACCTCGGCCAGATGATCCTCGGTCAGGCCGGCACGGGTCATATAGGCCCGCGCCTGCAAACCGCCGGCACTCAGGAAGTCCAGTCCCAGTGGCCGGGTAAAAAACGGTTCAAAGGCCAGATTGGTGCACATGTGCCGGCTCTCGGACTGGGACTCCTTGCAGTGCCCCAGAAGAAGCACCAGGTCGTCGTGCCCGGACATGATGGCGGCCATGGCGTAGCCCAGGCCGTTCAAGCCATCCTGGGCCATTTTCTCTTCGCCGCGATAATGGGCGCCGACCACGTCGGTCATGCCATTGTCGGAAATCGTGCGGGCGTCGAACACGTCATCCGAACAGGTCACCACATTCCGGACGCCCGTTTCCATGTCAAAGGTGAGCCCGGTTTGATCCACCAGGGACTCGAAGCATTCCAGCAGCATCCCCTGGAAGCGCTGGTACCAGATATTGGCTTCATTTCGAATCTGCGCCGCCGCGCAGATGGCCACCCGCCTCGCCATATCCTGTCCTTTCCTGTTGTACGGTTTCCGAAGACATCAAAGGGTGCCAAATTAAATTTCACCGCGCCGACGGTTTTGAAAAAAACCGTCAAAGGTAGCAGTTCCAGAAATCATTATGCTTCACCGCCTGTAAAATCGCATCCTTGCTGCGGCCCGCATCCATTTCGATCCAGGCCCGGCCGATGCCCAGCCGCGTGTGGGAGTCGTCCGATGCGATCTTGGGGTAGGCAATCTCGGGAATTTCATACTCCGGGTTGCGGAACCCCCGGGTGGTAATCTCCACGGCGTCCAAGGGGTATTCCTTTGCAATCGCTTTCATGCGGTCGATCAACTTGGCCACCGGGAGATCATATTCGCCCAGGTGATTCAGGACGTGCAGCACTTCCCGGTCGCCTTCGATTTTGTTGACGTGCAGGTACCCCTTTTCGAACACCGTCAACTCGATGCCCGTAAAAAGGATCATTTCCGTACGCACGGCCGCATAGGCCTCGAGGCAGCGCTTGCGGGGAAAGTAATCGTGATCCGTAAAGGCGATAAAATCATACCCTTTGGCCTGGTAGGCATCGACCACCGCCTGGGGCGTCAAATCCCCGTCCGAGCAAGTAGTATGGCAATGAAGGCATCCCTTCAGCAGCATAAGGCATTCACCTGCATATCCGCAGTCCCGCAGCCGGCCAGCGCTCGTGCCGTCAGGACTTCTCCGGTTTGAGACAGTTTCGGACCCCGCCGACGATGAATCGCACGGCATCCTCACCCACTTCCTCCAGGGCGTCCTTGCGGTCCTGCCAGATCATGTACTGGTAGGCCAGGCGCTCGAACATCCCCATGATGCTGGCGGCCATGACTTCGGCAGCCAGCGGGCTGTGGAAAGGTCCCAGCTTGTCGGACACACTGTGGAGGGCGGCTTCCAAATCACTGATCAGTTTATCGAAGATTTTCTTTCGACGGGCTTCCACCACGTCACCCTGTCCGGCCGACTCCCGGAATATCAGGGCAATTTTCTCCGGATGGTTGGGACAAAACTCTTCGAAGAAAACCTTTCCGGCCCGACTGAGGCCTTCCAGGGTGCCGTCGGCGTTCTTGAAGGCCGTGCCCAGAAGATTGCGCAGTTCATAGCCGGTCTGATCGATCAGTTTGACCAGCAAGTCTTCCTTGTTTTTGAAATAGAAGTAGACCGTCCCAACCGATACCTCGGCCTCGTCGGCGATCCGTTCCATGCCGGTCTGGTGATACCCCTCCCGGGCAAACAGCGTTCCGGCCGCCTCCAAAATCGTCTGCAGGCGCAGTTCGCGTTCCCGCTGGCGCCGCAGGGCACTGCGGGTCAGTGGCGGTGCGGCTGTCTTGGAGGCCGTCGGACGGGATTTCTTATCGCGTTTTGAGGTCATAATTATGATCGGTCTCCCTGATTGAACAGCTAGCGACGATTCATCGTCCGGGGGCATAGCCCAAGGCCTGATCGCCGATGCGGACCCTTGCAATCTCGGTGGACATGCCGCCGATCTGGGTCCATTTGGCGGCCCGGTAGGCCGACTCGGAAGCGCTTCCGGCGCGATAGCCCTGTCCCGCGAGAATACGCAGGGCCTCTCCGGCCACCCGCTCCGCCGCTTCCGTGGCGAACACCTTGGCGCACCAGATCAACGAGGCGCCTTCCTTGGGCTGATTTTTCAGGGTCCAGACCGCCCGGTAGGCCAGCAGTTGGGCCGTCTGGTACAAGGTCAGCATTTCCGAGAGTTTGAACCCGACCTCCTGGTAGGCGATGACGGGTTTGCCGCCGGAGCGATGAGACTTGGCGAAATCCCGGGCCTCGGTAAACGCGGCCTGCATCATGCCCAGGGCAGCCGCCATCAAAACTTCGTTCTCCCACTGGCGCAGAAGATCCAAAACAGGCGTCCCCTCGGGGGGATGCAAAACGTTTTCCTCGGGGAGAACACACGCGTCAAGCGTGACATCGGCCATCCGGATGCCGTCATACCCCATGGTGGGCACCGGTTCCGATATGCTCAGGCCGTCCGCCCCGGCGTCCAGCATGAAAATGGCCGGTCGATCTTCCAGCAGGCCCACGACCCCGATCTTGTCCGCCAGGGGCGCGTTGATGACATAGTGTTTGCCGCCGCTGACAACAATATGACCGTTTTTGCGGCTGCCCACGGTGGCCAGGGGATCATTCTGGACGTTCATGGCTTCTTCGGACAATGCCAGGGCGCCGATCCACTGCCCCTGCAAGAGCCCCTCCCGCCACTGTTCCTGCGCGGCACCGGTTCCCCACCGTGCCAGCGCACGGCCCAGCACGCGGGTGCTCATCTCCACCGCCAGGAAAAGGGAACGGGCCTGGCCCGCCAGCGTTTCCATGGCTGCCATCTGGTTCACGGCGCCTTCCGGAGTGTCGTCGTCCCGACCATCCTGTAGATAACCGGTCTCCGCCAGGGCTTTGAGCATCTCCCGCAGCGCGGCGGAAATCGTATCGACGGTCGCCCCTGCCAGGTCTTCCTCGGCGGGTGCGGTCGCGGCAATGGACCGAATCGCTTCGAACAGTTTTTCCGCTTCTTCCGAAAAATCATAGTTCATATGCTGTCCCCCTGCATGCTAATTTGCTGTCTACCGCCTCGCAAAGCCGATCTACATCAGGCGCGAAATGATCATCTTCTGCACTTCCGAAGTCCCGCCGCCGATGGGCGCCAGACGGGTATCGCGGAAAATGCGCTCCACATCGAATTCATGGGTGTAGCCGTAGCCGCCATGCAGGGTCACCGCATCGTTGGTTACCGGCAAGCTCCAGTCGCCGATGAAAAGTTTGGCCACGGCCGCTTCCAGATGGTTCAGCGGACGCCCCTGATCCTTGCACCAAGCGATGCGGTAAACCAGGGCCCGGGCCGCTTCACCGAAAATGCGCATATCGGCCAATTTGCGTTTGATGGCCTGGTAGTGCCCAATGGGCTTGCCGAACTGCACGCGTCCTTTGGCATAGTCGGCGCATTTTTTGACCAGGTAGGTGGTGGAGCCCACGAAGGGCGCCAGCAGGGCGCTGCGGTCCCACTCCACGGTCTGCATGGCCATCAGGAACCCCTCGCCTTCGTTGCCGAGGAGGTTTTCCGCCGGTATGACGCAATTGTTCAACACCAGCTCCGACGTCTTGGATGTGCGCACCCCCATTTTGATCAAGGGCGGCCCGGCACTGAACCCCGGGGTGCCCTTATCGATGATAAACGCGGAAATGCCCGCATGCTGCTGGTCCGGATCGGTTTTGGCATAAACCACCGCCACATCCGCAATGGGGCCGTTGGTGATCCACATTTTCGTACCGTTGAGAACGTAGGTATCACCCTGGCGGGTGGCCGTGGTCGACATGGAGGCCACATCCGAGCCGGCATCCGGCTCCGAGAGGCCCATGCAGCCAATCCACTCGCCGCTGGCCAGCTTGGGGATGTAGTGCTGCCGCTGGGCATCCGTGCCATGCCGGAAAATGGTGTCGGCACACAAAAAGGAGTGGGCCCCGTAGGCCAGTGTCAGCCCCCCGTCCACACCGGCTTCGCCCAGGGCTTCCCCGGCCAGCACGGTGGTGACCACATCGGCGCCGCCGCCGCCCAGTTCCTCCGGGAAATGCAGCCCCAGAATGCCGAAATCCCCCATCTTGCGAAACGACTGGAAATCAAACTCACCATTGAGATCGTGCTCCTGGACACGGGGCACGATCTCCTTTTTGGCGAACCGGATCACTTCCTTCTTGAACATCACTTGTTCCCGGGAAAAAGAAAAATCCATAAGGTTCCTCCGTCTGATTCGGGCCAACCGTCCTACATTTTAGTTTGTATTCGAATTTTGAATTAAATTCAATTTTATAATTAAATTCTAATTACGCTTCGCCGGAAGGGTTGTCAAGCATTTTCGAATTAATTTTTTATTTTGAATTTAATTCAATTCTTGAATATTCCCAGCCATTTTTTGCTTTGACAACCGGCGCGTGATTTGCCTATGGTAAAAACCGATCGCTCAACGACACCCTGAGACCGCATCGCCACGCACCGGAAAGCACGTTTCACGCGACTTCGCTCCCCACCACCGATAAGCCCAAGCTGATTCCCCGGCGCGATCACAACCGGAGGCCACCCGAGTTTCGGCGGGCGTCTCCCGGAAGAGCGTGCATCTTTTCCGATGGGGATCCTACTTCCACAAGGCTTTCACCGGGATGAAAACAACGACTTCCCGAGAGCGCCTGCCGAACCCTCACCCGCGCTGGAACGCTTGCGGCACCTGCCCCCAAGACATCGCCATCTGCTCCGAACCGTCTGCCAGCTCCGAAAGCCATTATGCGCATTCGCCAACGATTCTTGACAAACCACCGTTATCCTTTTTAATATGCCTTCCGCCGCTTCGGGGAGCGTGCTCCCCAACGGCCTGGCCGCCGCCCGGAGGATCCCCGGAAACAAGCGACGCCTCTCCAATTGCAGGGCTGGTCTTACTTATGGATTACAGGAAATCGCCCGCGCGCCCGCCTGAATAGACCATTGTCAGGACGGCGTTGCCCAACACCACCCCACCCACGAACCGAGGAGCAGCCACATGGCCCAACAGATTGCCGACCGCCGGGACATCGATTTCGTTCTGCATGAACAGTTGCAGATTGAATCGCTTTTCAAACACGCGCGCTATCAGGACCTCAACCGCAAGTCCGCCGACATGGTGGTGACCGAGGCCCGCCGCTTCGGCCTCAAGGAAATTTTACCCACCTATGTGGAAGGCGACCGCGAAGGTGTCGGCTATGAAGACGGACAGGTCAAAGTGCCCTCCTGCTTCTACGGCCCCTACAAGCATTATGTGGACGGCGAATGGATCGCCATGGAAGAAGACCCCGAGGTCGGAGGCCAGGGCCTGCCCCAGGTGATTGCCCAGGCCGCCCGGGAGTATATTGTCGGGGCTAATTTCGCCTTCGCCGCCTTCGGCATCCTGAGTCACGGCACCGGCAAAATGATCGAACTGTTCGGAACCGACTTGCAGAAAAAACTCTTCCTGAAAAAAGTCTATTCGGGCGAATGGGCCGGCACCATGCTGCTGACCGAGCCCGAAGCCGGCTCCGACGTGGGCGCCCTGACCACCACGGCCCGCAAAAACGATGACGGCACCTACAGCCTGACCGGCAACAAGATCTTCATCACCTGCGGGGACCACGACGTGACCGAAAACATCATTCATCCCGTCCTGGCCCGAATTGAAGGCGCCCCGGCCGGCACCAAGGGCATCTCCATTTTCCTGGTGCCCAAATTCTGGGTGCATGACGACGGCTCCCTCGGGGACCGCAACGACATCGTGTGCACCGGCATCGAAGAGAAAATGGGCATCCATGGCAGCCCCACCTGCAGCATGGCAATGGGCTCCCGGGGCACCTGCCGGGGCATGCTCCTGGGAGAGGCCAACCGGGGCATGGCCATCATGTTCCACATGATGAACGAAGCCCGCCTGGGGGTTGGTCAGCAGGGCTACCTGCATGGATCGTCCGCCTACCTGCATGCGGCCGAATATGCCAAGCAGCGCGTCCAGGGGCGAGATATCGCCGCGGCTCGAACCCCCGATGCCGCCGGTGTGCCCATCATCCGCCACCCGGACGTGCGCCGGCAGCTCATGCGCATGAAAGCCCTGGTGGACGGCATGCGCAGCTTCACCTTTTACGTGGCCTACCTTTTCGACCTGGAGGCCACCGCCACAGATGCCACCGAAAAGGATAGATTCCAGGGGCTCATCGAATACCTCACCCCGGTGGTCAAAGCCTACTGCTCGGATCGCGGCATGGAGATCTGCGACCTGGCCATGAACGTCTTCGGCGGCTACGGCTACACCCGCGAATACCCGGTGGAGCAGCTCATGCGGGATTGCAAGATCGCCACCATCTACGAAGGGACCAACAGCATCCAGGCCATGGACCTGCTGGGCCGCAAGCTGGGGCTCAAAAAAGGCGAAGTCTTCATGCAGTTGCTGCGGGAAATCCGCCAGACCATTCAGACCGCCGAAAAGATCCCCGGCCTGCAACCCCTGTGCGGGCGCCTGGACCAACTTCTCAACCGCTACGGCGAAACCGCCGTCTTCCTGGGCAAACGCGCCATGAGCCCGAATGTCAAAGCCGCCTTTGTCCAGGCCTATCCCTTTCTGGATGTCACCGGCGACATCGTGATGGCCTGGATGCTTCTCTGGCGGGCGGCCGTGGCCCAGCCGAAACTGGCTGCCCTGTTGGACGGCGTCGAAGATCCCGCGGCCCGGATCGCCGCCAACAAAGATGCCGCTTTCTACGACGGCCAGATCAAGGCGGCCACCTACTTCATCCATAGCCAGCTGCCGGTCACCGAGGGCAAAATCAACGGCATCCTGGAAGGCGAAGCCGCTGCCGTCCTGGACGCTGCCGAGAAATCCTTCGGGGGATGAAGCCTATTCCCGTTTTGTTGGAATGATCGTAAAAATTCTAATATACGAGGATTGCCCTTGCAGTTATATGCGAAGTCAGAAGCCAGGAGTCAGAAGTCAGAATAACGAATAGCCTTCAGCGCAGTCTATTTGGGAATCGATGGAGCGAAGCGACTTCAACACAATTCTGAATCCTGTCTTCTGTCTACTGACTTCTGGCGAATATATTCGGTGGCGAAACCAACTGTCTCTGACCTTGGCCTGAGGGGCAGGCTTGCAAACAATGAAATAAGCCGGCCGGCATCAAACAGGGTTGCCGGCCCTTTCATACCCTGTCGGACCTCTCCCTCAAAGCGGAAGACCCAGGGTCGTCCTCTCGAAGGGAACTTAAAAAAGGAATAAGGCAATTCATTCCCACAGTTCTGTGGAGCCTCCCAGGGTCCTCCACCGGAGGTGGAGATTGTGGATCAAAATTAACTTGGACGGATTCCCAAAAGGAGAAAAACTGATGAAAGATGTCGTTATCGTATCGGCCTGCCGCACCGCCATAGGCACGTTCGGAGGAAGCCTCAAGGATGTCAACGGCGCCGTCATCGGCGCCGCCACCATGAAAGAAGCCGTTAACCGGGCCGGTATCGATCCCGCCCTGATCGACGATGTGCGCTACGGCTGCTGCATGGAGCCCACTGACAGCCTGAACGTAACGCGCACGGCGGCCCTTCTGGCCGGTATTCCCGACAGCGTGCCCGCCGTCACCATCAACCGGGTCTGCATTTCCGGTATGGAAGCCGCCCTCTCGGGTATGGCCATGATCCAGGCCGGCTTGGTGGATGTGGTGCTGGCCGGCGGCGTGGAGCATATGTCGGGCGCCCCCTATACCGTGGAAAACGCGCGCTGGGGCTGCCGGCTCCAGGACCATGTCTTCGTGGACCGGATGATCCGGGCCCTGCACTGCGGCTCCCACATCATCCCCCACCCGGAAGACGGGCCCGTGGATGCCGAGAAGCCCCCGCTGAGCATGTTTAAGGGGAAACCCTACATTATGGGGCATACGGCCGAATTCATCGCCCAGCATCACAACATCAGCCGGGAAGCCATGGACGAAGTCGCCCTGCGCAGCCACAACAACGCCGAGCGGGCCACCCGGGACGGCGACTTCGCCGAAGAAATCGTCGCCCTGGAAGTCCCCCGCCGCAAAAAGGATCCGCTGGTCTTCGATCGCGACGAGCATTTCCGGCCGGGCATGACCATGGCGGATCTCCAGAAGCTGCCGCCAGCTTTCGTTCCCAAGATCGGTAAGGTCACGGCCGGCAATTCCAGCGGCCTCAACGACGGCTCGGCCGGCATGATCATCATGAGCGCCGACAAGGCCAAAGAACTGGGGCTCACCCCGCTGGCCCGCATCAAGGCCGTGGGCATGGGGGCCTGCCACCCCTCGGTGATGGGCCTGTCGCCGGTACCGGCCGTGCGCAACCTGCTCGAGCGCTCAGGCCTGAAATTGGACGACTTCGAACTGATCGAAGTCAACGAGGCTTTTGCCGCCCAATACCTGGGATGCGAAATCGAACTGGGCCTGAACCGCGAGGTGACCAACGTGAACGGTTCCGGCATCGGGCTGGGCCATCCGGTGGGCGCCACCGGCGCCCGCATCATGGTCACCCTGCTCCACGCCCTAAAACACCAGGGCAAAACAATGGGCATGGCCACCCTCTGCGGCGGCGGCGGGATATCCATGGCGTGTGTGCTGGAAATGATATAAAAGCAGGGGCCGAGGATCCGAGGGGGATAGGGTTCAAGGGAGTCAGGCGTCAGGAAAGAATAACGCCTTCATTGTTGGGGGCAAGGTCTTTATGTGGAGATTTTTCCGATTTACGGAGTCCTTAATTTCATATTTTCTTTCGCCGGCTCCTTCCTCAAACCGTTAACGAGGCCAGCCTTTCCTTTGAGCTTTTAGCAAGGCCGCCTGCTGGTGCCGGTTTAGTCATTCATGGAAATAGGGCTGGCGCAGGGATCGCGTTCGGCATTTCGATGTCGACGCGAAGCGTCGCCCTTTCAGCTAGACGCTTTGAGGTTGGCGCTTTTTTCATACAAGCTTCGAGCTCAGCCGCAGGCGGTCTCCCCGGGATCCTTGAATCCCTCCAAAAGCTTCTCGGGCTACGGTCCCAAACCGCGTTTGCATTGATTGGGGAACCCAAGCATGGAATTTCCAAACATCTGGGCTGAAATCGACCTTGGCGCCATCGCGCACAACGTCCGGGAGTTGAAAAACATCACCCGTGCCGAGGCGCGTTTCATCGCCGTGGTGAAGGCCGACGGGTACGGCCACGGCGCGGCCGAAGTCGCCCGTACCGCCCTGGCGGCCGGCGCCGATATGCTGGCCGTGGCCCGTATCGACGAGGCCATCGCCCTGCGCCAGGCCGGCTTTAAAGTCCCAATCCTGGTGCTGGGCCCCACCTTTCCCGAGCATGCCGAAGGCCTGGTGACCCACCACCTGACCCAGAGCGTCACCGGACTGGCCGCCGCCCGGGCCCTGGATGAAACGGCCCGGCGCTGCGGCGCGACCCTCCCGGTTCATCTCAAGGTGGATTCCGGCATGGGCCGGCTGGGCCTGATTCCGGACGACCGGCGTCAGGGCACGCCCCTGCCGCCGGTAGAAGAAGTCGCGGCCATCACTCGTTTGCCGGGCCTTCAACTCAAAGGGATCTTCACCCATTTTGCCACGGCCGACGAGCTGGAAAAACACCAGGCCCACCGGCAGTTCGCTATTTTCTCGTCTTTTCTGGAAACCCTCGAAAAAGCGGGTATCGATTGCGGTCTGCGCCATGCCGCCAACAGCGCCGCCCTCATCGATCTGCCCGAAACCCATCTGGATGCCGTGCGGCCGGGCATCGCCCTTTACGGTCTCTACCCGTCCCGGGAAGTCGATCACGAACGGGCCAATCTCCAACCGGCCCTGGCTTTGAAGACACGCCTGCTGCAGGTCAAAGCCGTACCGGCCGGCTTCAAGGTCAGTTACGGCCTGACCTGGGAGGCCCCACGGGCGACCATCATCGGCACGGTGGCCGCCGGCTATGCCGACGGCATCCAGCGCCGGCTTTCCAACCGGGGCGCCATGCTGGTCAGCGGCCGGCGGGCCCCCATCGTCGGGCGGGTCTGCATGGATCTGATCATGCTGGACCTCGGACCGGATGCCACGGCCGCCGCCGGCGACGAGGTGGTCATCATCGGCCGCCAGGGCAAGGAAACCATCAGCGCTGAAGACGTCGCCGACCTGCTGGGCACCATCAACTACGAGGTGATATTCACCAATGCCACCCGGGTGCCGCGCAAATACCTGCCATAAGGATATGTCAGACATCGCCGAATATTTCGTACATCTTCCTGATGACTAAAAGTCTTTTTCAGCCGTTTGATAGGTTTAGTGCGTGATGTCGCCGATACCGGATCATGTCCGGAATGACAAAGGAGAGACTTGCGGGGAGAGAATCAAAGTTTGGACATCCAATTCATTGGCCTAGTCATGTTTCCTGAAGCTCCTTTCAGCTTGGCGCTTTGAGCTCCGGTTTTCTCCCCCGCATCAAGTGAATATCTTCCGGTGCGATGGCCAGGTGGACCGACTCGCCCTCGGCCAGGGCCGTGCGGTTTAGATGGCGACGGGTGTCGATGGCACGGAAGGAAATCCCCTTCACATCCACCCGGACATCGGCGTAAAACCCGCGATTGAGAATGCGCACCAGCTTGCCTTCCAGGCAATTTTCGGTTCCCCCGTCAAAGGGTTCCTTGCGGATGCGAATGTTTTCCGGCCGAATGGCCACCGCGTGAAAATCCCCCTCCCGGGGGTTGCAGCGCAGCCGCATGCTCCCGATAACGGCTTCCTTTTCTTCGATCACCGCCGGAAAAAAATTTTTCATCCCCACGAAGTCCGCCACGAAGGGCGTTTCCGGGCGGTCGAAAATCGCGTCCACCGTCCCCACCTGTTCGATCCGCCCCCGGTTCATCACCGCCGTGCGCTGGGCCATGAAATGGGCCTCCGAAAAATCGTGGGTCACCATCAACAAGGTAATCCCCGTATCCCGGTGAAGGGTCTTGAGCAGCGACCGGATGTCTTCCCGGAAATTGGGATCCAGGGCGGTCAGGGGCTCGTCCAGCAACAGAACCGATGGGGCCACGGCCAGGGACCGGGCCAGGGCCACGCGCTGTTTTTCGCCGCCGCTCAGGGTGTGGATCCGGCGCTCGAGCAACCGCTGCAGGCCGAGGCGTTCGATCAGGGGCCCCAGATCCGGCAAGGCGGACGTGCAGTACCGCTGGCCGTAGGCAATGTTCTCCGCCACGCTCAGGTGGGGGAAAAGGGCATGGTCCTGGTAAAGAATCCCAATGCGGCGCCGTTCGGGCGGCAGGCCGGTCATGTTGCGGCCGTCGATGAGAATGCGTCCCCGGGTCACCGGCACCACGCCGATAATCGCCTCCAGCAAGAGCGTCTTGCCGGCCCCGGTGGGGCCCAGCAGGGCAAAGGCCTCGCCCGGATCGACCTGCAGATCGATGTCCTCCAGCGCAAACCCCGGCAGGACGATGCTAAGATCTTCCACGCGTATCATGCGGTGCCGTCCTTGCGGGGGGAGGCCCAGCGCAGCAGCAGAAAAAGCACCAGGCAAACCATAATCAGGCCCACGGCCACGGGCTGGGAGTATTTCAGGCCATAGGCGGTGAACCGCTCGTAGATCATCACTGGCGCCACCATGGGATGGTAGGCCACGATCACCACGGCGCCGAATTCGCTCACCGCCCGGGCCATGCACATGATCAGCCCCACCAGCATACTGCGCCAGGCCAGGGGCAGGGTGATTCGGAAGAAGGTACTCCAGGGGGAGGCCCCCAGACTGCGGGAGACGGTCTCCAGGCGCGCGGGCACGGCCTCGAAACCGGTTTTGACGGCATTGATGTAAAACGGTAGCCCCACGAAGGTCAACACGCAGACAATGCCGGTGACCGTCCCCATGATCTGGATGTTCAGCTGGTCCAGAATCCGCCCGAACCAGTGGTGACGGCCGGCCATGCTCAGAAGGGCAATGCCCACCACCGGATGGGGAATCATGATGGGCAGGTCCACCACGCTTTCCACCAGCCGCTTGCCGGGAAAGTGCTTTCGGGCCATCAGGTAGGCAAAGGGTGTGCCGAGGACGAACGCGATCAGAGCGGCGGTCCCCGACGTATAGAGGCTCATCCCGATGGCCCGGATGACATCGGGATCGCTCCAGGTCTCCCGTAAATCTTCCACAGAGGGCTGGACCACCATTTCCACCAGCGGCAGCAGGATGAAAGCCATAATGATGGCGCTGGCCGCCAGCGCGATCCCCAGAAACGGATCGACCCGGCGGCGGCCCGATCCGGGGGGCGGCAGGGGCAGCGCGTCGTCAATGGTTTTGCGCATATCGGAAATGGATGCCGACGGAAAACGGCAGGCCCGCTTAGGCCATGCGAGGCGCGCGGGCTTGCCGGGTTGCCGTTATCAGGGATTGACGGTTGCCAGCTTCTGCAGGGAGGCGGGCAGGGTTTTCAGCTCCGCATCGGACGCCACCCGGCAGGGGATAAAGGGCGGCTGACCCATAGACTCCAGAACCTTCATGCCGCCTTCCGGATCCAGCAGGTAGGTCATGAAACGCTCCGCGCCCTTGGGATTGGGGCTGTCTTTGACCATGGTGACGCCGTAGGTGCAGCTCTTGCCGGTACGGGTCATCCAGGTGCCAGGCTTCTTCCCGGTAACCTTGACCTTGGCCTGCTTGTAGAAATCGTCATAGGCATAGTTGCCCAGGTTGATGTGATCGTCCAGTTCCAGGAATTTCAATTCGTGCTGGACGGCCACGGAGCGGTACTCCCAGGCGTAGTCCATGTGGCCGGTCTTGAGCAGCGACACCAGTTCCACCGACTTGGGCCGCACGTTGGCTTCCGGCCGGTTGGCGATCAGGCGGTCGTAGAGCCCCTCCTGGTTATAGAAAATTTCCGCTAGCTGAAGGACCATCAGGCTGCGGTAGCCGCAGGGGTCCAGATTGGGGTCCGAATGCCCCCAGACCACCTTTTCCCGGGCCAGGATGTCGAACCAGTTGTCCTTGGTGATCTCGTCGGCAAAGCGGCTCTGGTCCGTATAGCAGAGCACCAGCCGGTTGGTGGCAAAGCGGATGTTCCAGTCGGCATACGTGGGCATCAGGGTCTTTTCGATCACTTTGTAATCCGCCGAGGCCATGATATCGGCGGGTTTGTGGAGCTCGGAGATCATGCGGGCCATCTTGGTGCTGCCCCCGGCCTCGCGCTGGATATCGAGGTCCGGATTCTGGGCTTCAAAGTCTTTTTCGATCTGCGCCAGGGGCACTGTCAGGCTGCCGGCATGGAAAATGATAACGGCCTCTTTGGCCGCCGCCAGGCCAGCGGTCAAAAATACCGCCATCAACACCAAAACTGCCATTCGAAGAGATTGCTTCGTCTTACGGGTCATGATCTTCTCCATTCTATTCCTCCCGTGGTCGATCCTCTTGGGGATAGACCATTTTACCGCTGGCCGAGACGTCATAGCCTTCCAGCGCATCCGCCAAATGCCGGAATTCCTCATCCGGCAAAAGGCCCAGAAACAACTGAACACCGGGATCGAAAAAGCGGTCCTTGGTGATCAACAAATCATAACGCTCCCAGCGCAGGGGGACAAAATCCAGCCCCAGCATGCCGGCCACGGCCCGGATGCCCGGTCCCACGTCGGCCCGCCCGGCCAGGATTTCCAGCCCCACGTCCAGGTGGCGCGTTACCGTATTGTGATAGCCGTCGATGGTCTCGCCATCGATGCCCGCCTTGTCGAGCTCACGATCCAGCAGCAACCGTGTGCCGGTGGTATTGGGCCGGTTGACCAGAGAAAGCCCGGGCTTGGCCAGGTCGGCCACCGCCGCAATGCCGTGGGGATTTCCCCTGGCCACCAGCAGCCCCTGCTCCCGGCGGCAGAAATTGACCACCGCCGGCTGGCGATCCAGTTCACGATCGGCATACTCGAAATTGTAGTCATCCTCGTCATCCTGGATCAGATGGCTGGTGGCCATGTGGCACAGGCTGCGGCGCAGGGCCCGCAACCCCCCAAGACTGCCGAGATTGCCCAGAACGCCGACATGGTCGGGATAGCGCCGGTTGAAAAGGGACAGGGTCTTGTCCAGCAGAGGGTCGTTGCTGCCGGCAATGATTAAAAGTCCTTCATAAGGCGGCAGTCGGTGCGGCGGATCAGGATAATTGATCGTATGGGCTTCGACCCACTGATCCACCAGTTGCTTGGGGAACAGCCATTTGCCGGTAATTTTGGTTGCCGGCAGTCCCTTTTCGGCCACCAGGGTGTAGACCATCTTTTCATTGACGCCGAGAAACTGGGCGACTTCCTTGGTCGACAGTAGATGATTCATAGCGACCTTCCCCTTTCGCTTTGCCGGGCCCCCTTAACGTTCTGAGGGGCACCCGGTCAAACCGGCACATAGTGAGACATATGCCACAAGAGAGTTTTCTATAGGTTTTGGTTTGTCCGTGTCAATACTGTTTTTTCGAACCGACAAGATACACCAAAACCAACGAATCGCAACCCAAAGTTCCCATGTGAGTGGCAATTTTATGACCTGCTGCCCCTCGGCCAGCCCCAGGTCAGCCTGGAAGGGACATATTAAATGCCGGCGTTTCCATCGCCGCGCAAGACAACGGGGGATATCATGATGAATGACGGAAGGGTTCAGAGTTCCTTGAGCTTGCGGTTGCCCGGCGACTGGCGCAGGGCGTCGCGGAGCTGATCGAGGGCGCTCGCCAGGCGGGCGTTTTCCGGGCCTTCCGGAAGGGGGAGTTCGTTTACCCCCCTTGCTTCGAGGGCTTCGAGAATGAAGCTGATGGTGAACTGATCCACATCGCGGGCTGGGACATACGTAGGGGCCGCGGTTTTGTCCATGCGGACTTCGTTGAAAACACCGCTTTCCACCAGCTCTCCCAGCACACGCCGCGTCAACCGGGTGGGCTGGTCCAGCTCGGCGGCGATGGTGTCGACTGTCAGAGGGGATTCCCCTTCCCCAAACTTGTGCACCACCAGACGGGCAATTTTGAGGGCGACCAACTTGCGCAGCCCGGGACTGGCCCGGGAGCTATCCGCCTCGAACTCGTACTCCTGGGCATGTTGTTTGGCGAAGGAAATCTCAGCCCCGAACAGGACGATAATCCAGCTGACCTGCAGCCAGGCCAGAAAAAGCGGCAACGCGGCAAAACTGCCGTAAATGGCATTGTAGCGCGCCGCACCGACTTGGAGCGCGATGTAAAACCATTGGAACAGTTGATAGCTTGTCCCGGCAATGATGCCGGCGGTGAGCCCCGATGTGAACTTGACCCGCGTATTGGGCATGATCATGTAAATCATGGTAAACAGGACCCATACGATGGCATAGGGGATCAACTTCAAGGACAGGGCGATAAGCGAGCTGAAATACCCCACCAGGGCGATCTTCTGGGCAATGAGTTTGACGTGGGTTGTGATGAAAACCGTCGCGCTGCTCTGCATCAATATCAGCAGGGGGCTGATCAGCATGATGGAAAGATAGTCGCTGAACTTGCGGGCCAGCGTACGCGGCTGGCGAACACGCCAGATGTGATTGAAGGAATCTTCGATATTGCTCAGGACTTTGATGACGGCCCAAAACAGCAACACCAGACCGATGCCGGCGATCACGCCCCCCTGGGTTGTCGCCAGCAACGATTGGGCGAATTCGACCACCTTGCCGACGACCTCTTCCTGCCCGGGAAAATTTTCATAGAGCTGCTTTTCCAGAACTTTTTGAAATCCGAAGCCTTTGGCAATACCGAAGGCCATGGCCGCCACCGGCACGATGGACAGCATGGTGAAAAAGGTCAGGGCCGAGGCCCGCAGCATGCAAAAATCGTCCTTGAAGCCACGCACAGCCAAAAGCAGAACACGCAGCATGCGAACGATCAGGCGTTTCCAGGGGGGCAGGTCCGTCAGCTGGGTTCGCCAGATATCGCCGGAAACGAACCGGACGGTCCCGGAAATCCGGGACTTGGCCTTTTCAATCGCGGGCGCAGGTTTGGGCATACAATCTTCCTTGCTTTGGGAGGGCAACAGGCGACGCCGGCCGAAACAGCCGAAAAAAAGAATAGCAATTTTCCCCGGGCAGCGCAAGCCGTGCCAGACGGTCACCAACGCCGGCGGCAGGCGAATCGGGTGTTTCTTTTTGGCGCGCAATCCTTTATGGGTAAAGGACCGACCCGATGGCAAGCGACGGCCCGCCGAAAAACCCTGCGGCCGCCAGCGTTTAGCCGCCAATGCCCATCACAGGAAAGGCCATTGCCATGAACAGCTCATCGATCAGCAGTGCATTCACCCTGGGAATTTTGATCTGTATCGGACTCATCGGACTCGCTTTCCAGGCCGGCAGAAGCCTGGTCGCCTTCAAAGCCCTGGAACGCACGGTCACCGTCAAAGGCCTGTCGGAACGCGAAGTCAACGCCGATACGGCGATCTGGCCCATCACCTTCAATGAAGCCGCTAACGACCTCAATGCGCTCTTTTCCAGCATTCAGCACAAAAACAGCATCATTACCGCATTCTTAAAGGAACAGGGGTTTCCTCAGGAAGCGGTCTCCGTTGCGCCGCCCGGCATCATCGACAAACAGGCCCAGGGGTACAGCGGATCGGCCAACGTGAAATTCCGCTACACGGGACGGTCCACCATCACGGTCTATACCGAAGATGTCGAGCGGGTGCTTCAAACCCGCAAACGCTTGGTGGAACTGGGCAAAAAAGGGATCGCCTTTACCGGACAGGGTTACCAGAGCCAAACCGAATTCCTGTTCACCGGGCTCAATCGCATCAAACCGGATATGATTCAGGAAGCAACACAAAATGCCCGTGAGGTGGCGGAAAAATTTGCCACGGATTCCCAGAGTCTTCTGGGCAAAATCAAACAGGCCCGCCAGGGGCAGTTTTCCATCAACAACCGCGACAGCAATACCCCCCACATCAAAAAAGTCCGGGTGGTGTCCACCATTACCTACTACCTACGAGATTAGAAGTTTTCGGTTTTGGTTTTCCCATTGTCCCGCGCCGAGCATCGGCGGGGCGGACGGGAAAAAGCGCGCGGACTGTTTGAGTCCCGCTGAAAGCGGGGTGAGTTTCCGCGTGCTCCGGCCGCCACGACGACGCGCAGGGAAACCCCGTAGGGGGCGCGGGACACGGGCGTGTTCTTTTGCTTCGTTTTCTGTCACGGGACAGAAAATGAAGAAATCTTTTCTGAAAAACACCCGAGATGGTGGGGCCACGCAGCCGATCAGGCCGAAACCGACGGGTCTAATACCTTCCGCAGACTGGCGACATCATCCCCGGTGGGGGCCTGGTGCACCTGCAGGTCGAAAGCCGGCAGGATGGCCAGCAGGTGATCGAAGATATCCGCCTGAACACCCTCGTAGGCGACCCAGGCCTTGTCCTTGCAAAAGGCGTAAATTTCCAGCGGCAGGCCCTGGGGGGTGGGTGCCAGCTGGCGCACCATGAGGGTCATGTCCGGATTGATCATGGGATGCTGCCGGAGATAAGCCGTAACGTAGGTCCGAAAGGTTCCGATATTCGTCAGGCGGCGCCCATTGAGCGTGTCCCCTGCTTCCAGGCCCATGCTGGCGTTGTGGGCCTCGATAGCCAGGCGTTTTTCTTCCAGATAGGCGGCGATCAGACGCATCCGGCTGAAGCGGGCCAGCATGTCGTCGGAGCAGAAGCGTACGGAGCGCATGTCGATATGGAGCGCCCGCTTGATGCGACGGCCGGCGGCGTCCTGCATGCCCCGCCAGTTCTTGAAGGATGTGGTGATCAGCGCATAGGTCGGAATGGCGGTGATGGACTTGTCCCAGTTCTGGACCTTGACCGTCGTCAGGGTGATGTCGGTGACATCGCCGTCCGCGCCGTACCCCGGCATTTCGATCCAGTCGCCCTGTTTGAGCATACGGTTGGAGATCAGTTGCACCCCCGCCACGAATCCCAGGATGGCATCCTTGAAAACCAGCATCAGAACGGCTGTCATGGCTCCCAGGCCGCTGAAAAGGTAAAGGGGCGTCTTGCCCAGGAGAATGGCGATGATGGACAGCAGACCGGAGAAATAAAGCAGGAGCTTGAGCACCTGGACAAATCCGGTCACCGGGATGTCCCGCGACACCCGGAAGGTCTTGTAGATGTCCAGAAACGCATTGAGCAGGGCGTCGACGACCAGCACCGCCACGGCGATGATGTAGATGGTCACGGCGTTGCGGGCCGCCCCTTCGGCCCGGTCGAATCCGCCGAAGATCATGGGAATGCTGACATGCACGATGAGGGCCGGCACCAGCAGGGCGAGATGGGAGAAGACATTGCGCCCCACCAGGGTGTTGTCCCAGTGGGTCTGGGTGCGCCCTGCCAGCCGGTGCAGCAGGTTGTTGATAAGCCCCCGGGTGATTTTCAACGCCGCCAGGCAAACCAGTAATACGACGACGGCCACCGCGAGCCGGGTCAGCAGGCCGCTGGCGTCGGCGCCGATACCCCATTTCGCCATCCATTCCGTGATGAAATCAGGCATGGTCATGGTTTATCCTTCGCGCATAAGGGTTGGAGAAAAGAAGGGCCGGAGTCAGGAGTCAGGAGTCAGGAGTCAGGAGTCAGGAGTCAGAATAAAACGGCTGTCCTATGTTATGGCAAGCAAAAAATTTTCCACCCGTTGCGCTTGAGACATGGGCGAAAAGGGTCCCAACGCCTTCTGACGCCTGGCTTCTGATTTCTGTTTCCCCCATTTTCTGTTTTCTTAATTCCCTATTTTTTGTTTCCCTTTCAGCTTGTCAATTCTTTTTTTACGGCCTCAGCTCAAGTGTTCGCCACGTGCCACGAACTGCTGAAAACCTTCTGCATCGCGGCCGGCGGCATCCAGGCGCCGACCCCCCTCTTCGAGGGTTTCCAGGTCGGCGGCAATGGAAATGCGCAAAAAGTGGAGATCCTCGGCCCCGATGACACCGAAGGACCGTCGGTCCATCACGGCCACATGGTGATGATAGAGGGCGAACATCTGAAACAACGTGGCCGGGGAAGTGGCGGCCCGGCTCTCCGGCGGCAGGCTGCCAAAGGCCTCGAACGCACCGATCCGTTCACATAAACCACCGATATTGGGAAACAGGTAAAAGGCGCCGCCCGGCCGCTGGCAGGTGACGCCCTCAATGGCATTCAACCGGGCCAGGATCGCATCGCGGCGCGCCTCGAAGGTCCGTGTCATCTCCGCCATCCAGGGGCCCGACTGTTCATTCTCCAGCGCTTCCCGAGCGCCTTCCTGGTTGTAGGGTGGCACACAGGAGAAGTAATTGATGTTCATGTTCTTGAAAGCATCGGCTTCGGCAACGCTCGGCATGACCGCATAACCAACACGCCCGCCGGTCCAGGCGAAAGACTTGGAAAGCCCGCTGCTGATGATGGTCTTGTCCGCCATGCCGGGCATCGACGCGATGGATAAATGCGTCTGGCCGTCGAAAATGATGTTCTCGTAGATTTCGTCCGAATAGACCCGCGCCTCAGGCCGGCACCGGGTCTGAATGACATCTGCCAGGGCGCCCAACTGGTCCCGGGTGGCCACCCCGCCGGTGGGATTGGAGGGAAAGTTGAGGATGATCAGTTTGGTCCGGGGGGTAATGAGGGCCGCCAGCTGGTCGGCCGTGCAGCTGAAGCCCTGATTCTCATCGAGATGAAGGGGCACCGGCACCGCACCGATATAGCGGATAAAGGATTCGTAAATGGGAAACCCCGGGCTGGGATAGATGATTTCATCGCCGGGATCGCAATAGATCTGCTGGGTGAACCCAATGGAAGGTTTGCCCCCCGGGAAGACGCAAACATGGTCCGGTGTCACCGACAGCCCCCGGGTGGCGTTGATCTGCCGGGCGATGGCCTGGCGCAGGGTAGGAATGCCCTTGGGATCGCAGTAATGGGAATTGTCCCGGGCCACCTGGCGGCAAATCTCGTCCTTTACCCAGGGCGGCGCACTGAAATCCGGCTCACCCAGGTTCAGTTTGACCACCGGGGTACCCCGGGATTCCACCGCAACGATGTGCGGTCCGATTTTGAAAGCGTTTTCCGTTCCGATGCGCCCCTGGCGTTCCGCATAAACTGGCATGCGATGCGTTCTCCCTCTGATCAATGGTGTCGCGTTGTCCGGCGGTTATGCCACAATTGCCCGCAACATTCAAACCGGTGATTAGACATTTCGAGCGGTTTACATTATATCCGTTGGGGCCGACCATCCACGAAAAATTCGCTCTTAATGCTCAGCGAACAACGGCGCACCTACCATGACGAATGACGCCCAAAGACGCATACCGGAATTCATAGCCGGCCCATTAGGGTTCCTTTTCACCCTTCGGCATCACATCCTGTTCGCCGTGGCCGTGTTTGGGACTGGTGCGGTAATCGGCACTTTCATGACCGACCTGCCGGATGCCGTCATCCAGTCCTTTTTCGACCTCGCCCAGCAACTGAAAACCAAAAACGGGTTCGAATTGACCGTGTTCATCTTAACGAAAAATGCTCTGGCGGCCATCATCGCCATTTATGGCGGATTCCTGCTGGGCCTCTTCCCTTTCTTCGCGGCCTTTCTCAATGGCATGGTGATGGGCCGTGTCGTCGCCATGCAGCCGGAATCCTTATGGATGGTTCTGCCCCACGGCATTTTCGAACTGACGGCCATATTCATCGCCTGGGGGGTGGGATTCTGGTGCGCCGGCTGGTGGCGCGACCCACCCAGGCTTGAACGGCTTCAGGAAAGGGCCCAGGCCAGTCTGCTGCTCTTCGGGCTGATCGTCATGCCCCTGCTGGCCGTTGCCGCCGTCATCGAGGCAACGGGCATCAAACTATTGACCGGCACGTGAGACCACGTTATCAAAGGCCTCAACCATTGGGGGCGCCCACGGCGTGCCATGGCCCCATTCCCACCGCCATAGGAGACGAAACGTGTTGGACTTCCACATGTTATACTGGCACTGGCTGGTCATCGGCATGCTGCTGATCATCGGCGAAATCTTTGTCACCAGCTTCACCATGTTCTGGTTCGGCCTGGGCGGTCTGGTGGTGGCCCTGGTGCTCGTATTGGTGCCGGGCACCTCCCTGACCGGCCAGCTGTTGATCTGGGCCCTGTCTTCCGCCTTGTTCACGCTGCTGTGGTTCAAGCTGATTCGCCCCCGCATGAAAGACCGCACCAGTGCCGGCATCGCCCGGGAAGCCATCATCGGCGAAAGCGGTCAGGTCATCAAGGCACCGGCCGAAGGGCGCCGCGGCGTGGTGCGCTTTACCACCCCGCTGCTGGGATCGGACGAATGGCCCTTCATCTGTGAGGACGCGGTGATGCCCGGAAGCCGCGTGTTCGTCAAAGACATCTCGGGCAACACCCTCATCGTGGAATGCCGGGAATAGACACGGTATGCCGCCGCGCCCCCGCAACCACCCCGGGACACCCCGGCCCGCACAGGGCTAAACCACAGGAGGTAGCTTTCCATGGACGGTTTGATCGTTATGCTGGTTTTCTTCATCCTCGTACTGGTGACCATCGCCATGGGGGTCCGCATCGTCCCCCAGGGGAGCAAGCACGTGGTCCAGCGGCTGGGCAAGTATCACCGCACCCTGCCCCCCGGCCTGAACATCATCATCCCCTATATCGATATCGTGGCCTATAAAGTCACCACCAAAGACATTGTCCTGGACATTCCCTCCCAGGAAGTCATCACCCGCGACAATGCGGTCATCATCGCCAATGCCGTGGCCTACATCAACATCATTTCCCCGGAAAAATCCGTCTATGGGGTGGAAGACTACCGACTGGCCATTCAGAATCTGGTGCAAACCTCCCTGCGGTCCATCGTGGGCGAGATGGACCTGGATGACGCCCTGTCCTCCCGGGACCAGATCAAGGCCAAACTGAAAGCGGCCATTTCGGACGACATCGCCGATTGGGGCATTACCCTCAAAACCGTGGAAATCCAGGATATCAACCCGTCCGAAACCATGCAGAAGGCCATGGAGGAACAGGCCGCGGCCGAACGGGAGCGCCGGGCCACCGTGACCCGGGCCGACGGGGAAAAGGAAGCCGCCGTGCTCGAAGCCGACGGCCGCCTGGAAGCGTCCAAACGCGATGCCCAGGCCAAAGTGGTCCTGGCCGAGGCCAGCCAGCGCGCCATCCAGAAAGTCACGGAAGCTATTCAAAACCGCGAGTTGCCGGCCATGTTCATTTTGGGCGAGCGCTATGTGGAGGCCATGCGCCAGATGGCCGGATCGGAAAATGCCAAAATCGTCGTGGTCCCCGCCGATATTCCCACGGCCGTCCGCGGTATCATGGGAAAGCCCGAAAAATAAAGACGCCAGGCGCCGGCCGGGAAAAGCGAATCGGCAGGCGGCCGGCCGAACCCACCCCCAACCCATGGGAGGACAGATGACGCCCCTCACGCGCACCCAATGGATCGCCGCTATCATGATGCTGCTGGCCCTGGCAGGGCTGCCCGGATGCACCACGCCCAGTCCGTCGGCGCCCCCGGCCGCTTCCCCGGCAGCGCCGGCCGCGACAAAAGCCACCAGCGCCCCTTTGAGAGTCGGAGTCTCCACCAATATGCCCCCGCTCATTTACAAGCAGGGCCGTCGCATCACCGGCCTGGAGGCCGATCTTGCCAAGGGCCTGGCGGATTATCTCGGCCGACCGCTACAGTTTGTCGAGGTGGCCTGGAAGGACCAGATCCCCTATCTGCTGGACGGTCGAACGGACATCATCATGTCAGGGCTGTCCGTTACGGAGCTGCGCAAGGTGCGCATCGCCTTCTGCGACCCCTATTCCCGCAGCGGCCTGATGGCCATCTTGAGGCGGGGCGACATCCAGCGGTTCAAGGCCGGCTATTTTTCTCTCGTGGAAACCCCGGGCATCGGGGCGGTGGAAGGCACCACCGGAGCAGGATTCGTGCGCAGCCGGTATGAAAAAGCCCGGAAACGGTTTTTCAAAACATCGGAAGACGGGATCACGGCCCTGCGGGACAAATCCATCGACCTGTTCATCCACGATGCGCCGGTGGTTTTGGTGATGGCGGCCACCTACGAAAGTGAGCTGGCTCCGATCTACTCCCTGCTGACCGAAGAATACCTGGCCTGGGGCGTTCGCCGGGACAATACGGCCTTGCAGAAGGCCGCCAATGCCTACATTGCCGATCTTAAAAACAACGGCCGGCTTAAATCCATCGTCCAACGCTGGATGCCCATGTCCGGCAAATAGAGCGAGAAGACCCACCTGGAACCGACATACGAAACCGTCTTTTGAAGCAACAGAAAGGATTGCAAGACATGCAGGCAGCACAGGTCATTGAACACATCATTGATTGGTTGACGCACTACTGCGACCAGTCAGGATTGAAAGGTTTCGTGGTCGGGGTTTCCGGCGGCATCGACTCGGCGGTGACCTCCACCCTGTGCGCCCGCACCGGCAAAACCGTCCTGCTCCTGAACATGCCCATCCGCCAGGCCCCGGACCAGATTGATCTGGGCCGGACGCATATCCAGTGGGTCGCGCAAAACTACCCGAACGCCCAGGGGGTGGACGTCAACCTGACCCCGGCCTTCCAGTCCCTGGAAGAAACCTTGCCCACCGCCATCCAGGACGGGCTGACCATGGCCAACACCCGCTCGCGCCTGCGCATGGCGACCCTCTATGCCTTTGCCACCCACCACCGTCTCCTGGTGGCCGGCACCGGCAACAAGGTGGAGGATTTCGGAGTCGGTTTCTACACCAAGTACGGGGACGGCGGCGTGGATCTGTCCCCCATCGCGGACTTGATGAAATCCGAGGTCTACGCTCTGGGGGGTGAACTGGGGGTTATCGAAGGGATCATGCAGGCCCCGCCCACGGACGGCTTATGGGAGGACAACCGTACGGATGAAGGCCAGATCGGTGCCAGTTATGCGGAACTGGAATGGGCCATGCGGTTTGTCGACGCCGACGGGGATGAAGCCGCGCTGGACGCCCGCCAGAAAGACGTCCTGACCATTTTCCGCCGATTCAACCAGGCCAACCGGCACAAAATGGAACCGATTCCCGTCTGCCGCATCCCGGAGGCATTCAAAAAGTAAGTCTGCTCCCTTAGATTTAGATCAGGAGACCACCGGAAGGGCGCTTTCAAACAGATTATGTCATTATGGTTTTGATTTTTCCCATTGTCCCGCGCCGAGCATCGGCGGGGCGGACGGATTAAAGCGCGCGGGCTGTCTGAGCCCCGCTGAAAGCGGGGTGAGTTTCCGCGTGCTCCGGCCGCCACGACGACGCGCAGGGAAGCCCCGTAGGGGTCGCGGGACACGGGCGTGCTCTTTTGCTTCGTTTTCTGTCACGGGACAGAAAATGAAGAAACAATAAAAAAAACAGGCTTTTGCGCCAATATCAATACGTGCGGGCATGTGGTGATCGCCCAAAGAATCCGGGCGCCAACCTGTCGAGGGTTGACGCCCGGTGGCCGAGCGATTCAGGCGGAAAGCGATCTCAAATTTGCGATCGCTTCCCATGGCTTGCCATCATTCGGGCATGACCGGCCACTGGGTCAGTTTGCCCTGGTAATTGCGCAGCGTGTATTCCTTCTCGTCTTTGCCCATGATGTAGTAATCCGGCATCAAGGGTATCTTGCCGATATTCGTGGCGATAACGTACATGGGCTGGGCCAGCCCCGTCGTATGGCCGCGGATGGCGTCGCGAATCAATTCCGCACCCTTTTCCACCGGCGTCCTGAAATGGTCGATCCCCGGCGCCGGTTCGCAATAGAACACATAGTAGGGACGAATCCGCACGGTCAGGAGTTTCTGGTGCAGTTCCCGGAACGTCTCCACGTCGTCGTTGATGCCCTTCAGCAGGACGGCCTGGTTGCCGACGTTCACGCCGCAGCGCAGCAGGTCGAAAACCGCGTTGGCGGTCTGGTCGGTGATTTCTTTGGGGTGGTTGCATTGGGTGTTGATCCAGATGGGAACCCGGTGAAACCCGTCCAGGATTTTCTTCAGCCCGTCGGTAATCCGCTGGGGCAGGACGATGGGCGTGCGGGTCCCGAAGCGGATCATCTGGAGATGCGGAATCTCCCGCAGCTTCCGGATCAGGTATTCGATCTTGTCATCGGCCAGGATGAAAGGATCCCCGCCGGTAATGAGAACGTCACGAATCTCCTCGTGGGACTGAATCCATGCCAGACCCTCATCCACATCCATGCGCAGTTTGAGTTCGCGGTCCACCACGGCCTCTTTGCGGAAACAGTGCCGGCAATAGTTGGCGCAGACATCCGTCACCGTGAAGGCCACGCGGTCGCGATACTGGCGGGCGATGCTGTCCGGCCGCACTTCGTCGGTATCGCGATTTTCTTTCCAGATCAGATAGTTTTCAACCCCGAACTTGTTCTGCCGCTCCTTCAGTGAAGGAATCACCTGCCGGCGGATCGGGCAGGCGGGATCATCGGGGTCCATCAGGCCGGCAAAGTAGGGCGTCGTTCCCCACTTGGTCTTCATCGAGGTGATGGCCTCTTCTTCTTCCGGGGTGACATGGATATGCTGCTTGAGCCTGTCCAGCGTATCCACGAAGTTGTGCAGTTGGTCCTGCCATTTTTCCATGAATCGATGCCTCCTGTAGCAGTGTCGTTATAATGCGCAGGGGATGTCCCCAGGCGTTTAATTCCCCAAGTATCTTTGGTGTTCCCGGGGGGTCACGTGGGTACGGTGCTCCTCCCATTCGGCCATTTTCAGGGTCATGTAATTCTCGTAGATCCGGTCCCCGAGGATTTCCGGCAGCAGTTTGCTGCGCTCGGCCTCCACCAGAGCCTCAAAAAGGGATTTGGGCAGCAGGCGCCGGTCCCAAACCCGGCGGATCTGTTTGCGATCATAGGTACTGCCGCGATCGGGTTTGCCGCAATCACGTTTTTCCTCGATGCCCCGCAGCCCCATGGCAATCAGCGTGGCCATCTGCAGGTAGGGATTGCCGGAAGGATCCGGGTTGCGCAGTTCGATCCGGGTGGACTGGGGGCTGATGGAATAGGGTACGCGCACCATCGAGCTGCGGTTGCGCAGTCCCCAGCCCCGGACGACAGGGGCTTCCCGCTCCAGCACATAGGCTTTGTAGGAATTGAGCGTCGAGGCCATGATCAACGACGTCTCCCGTCCGTATTTCAGGATCCCGCCGATAAAATGCCGGGCTGTCGTGCTCAAATGGTGTTCCTGGTCGGCGTCATAAAACAGATTGGTGCCTTCCCGGTCGGTCATGGACAAATGGATGTGGAAGGCACTGCGGTTGTAGTGATCGAAAGGTTTGGGCATAAAGGTGGCATAATAGCCAAATTCCCTTGCCACCTGATGGGTCACGTGGTTGAAAATAACGGTGCGGTCGGCCGCCTCGAGGGGCGTTGCCGGCACCAGGTTGATTTCATGCTGGGACGGTGTGACTTCATGATGGGCTTTTTCAAATTCAATGCCGCTTTCCGCCAGAATGCCGATGATGCGATTGCGGACCATCTCCCCCTTGTCGTGGGGGGTGGCCACAAAATAGCCCGCCTGGTCGGAATGGCCCTTGTCGCCGAATTCTTCACCGGTCAACAGGAAAAATTCATGCTCGGGGCCCAGCAGAAACCGGAACCCATAATCGGATTCGGCCCGGTCAACCACCTTTTCCAAAACCGCCCGGGGGTCGGCGGCGGCACGTACACCGCGCTCATTGTAAATCCGACCGATAAAGCAGCCCAGGCTCTCATCCTGAAACGTCAGCATCCGAAGGGTCTCCGGATCCGGAAACAACTGGCGGTCGCTGCTGTCCACCCGTGCCATCCCGGCGATGGACGAACCGTCAAAGCCGATGCCGTCGCGAACAATGCGGGGAATGTGGTCCGGATTCACGGGCAGGCTCATGAGCCGGCCGTTTAAATCCGTGAAAAAAATCTTCGTGGCGTCTCGCGTTTTTAGCTGGTCTTGAATCGCCTCAACATCCATACTCACCATCCGTTCCTTTCCGCGTACGTTGTCTGGTCCTCATTGCAGAGTTTCCATTCCCCGCCGATAGAACAGCTGTCGTTCCGCCCCGGCAAATGAATGCCTCTGTTCGGCAAGCCCCGTTAGTTTGACTAACATCCCGCCATACCAACCGCATTTCCAAATTGCAACTTGAAACCCCCTTTTATTTTCTTCTTTCCGCCGATGATCACACGGTCAAGGGGATGATTGACATCACGGGTCAGATCCGTTAGGGTCTTTGCCACGCTGGATGACGGTGGGCGGCTATCCGCCGGTTCCGGCCGTGCCCATCACCCCTCAACCTTCGGGACGTTGCCATGATCATTGGACTTGATGTCGGTGGCACCCACGCCGACGTTGTGCTGTTGGGAAACGAAGGTGTCATCAACGAAATCAAGGTCCCGACGGATCCTGACAATCTCTTCCAGACGGTTTTATCGGCCCTCGACCAAATCACCGCCGACATCGATGCGGCTAAAATTCTCCGCATGGTCATGAGTACGACCCTGACCACCAACGCCATTATCCAGAACAAGCTACCGGCGGTGGGCATGATCGTCTCGAGCGGACCGGGTATCGATCCCCTTTTTTATCGCACGAATGACCACTTCGAATGCCTTTCGGGATCCATCGATCATCGGGGACGGGAAGTCGATCCGGTTCAGTTTGACGAGATTGACCGCATCATAACGAAATTCAAGGCCGCCGGCATCCGCCACGTGGGGGTCGTGACCAAGTTTTCCGTCCGCAACGCCGAACAGGAAATAACCATCGCGGAACAGCTCAAAAGCCATTTTGAAAAAATATTTCTCGGCCACCGCATCTCCGGCAATTTGAGTTTTCCGCGCCGGATTGCCACCACCTACCTGAACGCGGCGGTCTATCCCATTCACCGGGAGTTTTTCGAGGCGGTCAATAATTCCCTGACCCGCAAGGGGTTGAAGGTGCCCATTCGCATCCTGAAAGCGGACGGCGGCAACATGAATTTCGAGGCCTCCATCGACTACCCGGCCCAGACCATATTTTCCGGTCCGGCCGCCAGTGTCATGGGCTCCATTGCTTTCGGGCCCGAAACCGGCGACGCCCTGGTCATGGATATCGGCGGAACGACCACCGATATGGCGGTGCTGGTGGATCAAGTCCCCCTGCTCGATCTCCAGGGTGTGGAACTGGGCGGCTACAAAACCCTCATTCGATCGCTTAAAACCCATTCCATCGGAATTGGGGGCGACAGCGCCGTGCGGATCACAAACGGCCGCATTCAGATCGGTCCCGATCGCAATGGTCCGGCCCTGGCCCACGGCGGTCCGTCGCCAACCCCCACCGATGCGCTGGTCATCATGGGCAAAACGCGCATGGGCTCCCGCGAAAAGGCTGAAAAGGGATTTGCCCCAATTGCCGAACAGCTGGGGCTTTCGCTTGAAGATGCCGCCTTTCGGGTTTTCGACCACACCTGCCGCCAGATCCTGGATGAAGCCGAACGCATGATCGCCCGCATCAACCGGCAACCGGTGTACACCGTGCATGAAATGCAGGAAGGCTACCAGGTCCGGCCGGAAACGATTCTGGTTCTGGGAGGGCCGGCGCCGCTGTTTGCCGAACACCTGGAGGCTTTGTCCAACCACAAGGTTGGCGTGGTACCGCGCTGGACCGTGGCCAATGCCATCGGCGCCGCCTTGGCCCGCACCACGTGTGAAGTCAATTTGTACGCCGACACGGAGCAGCAAATCGCCGCCGCACCGGAGGAAAATTTCTCGCAACGCGTGGACCGCTCCTTTGACCGGGCCAAGGCCCGCCAGATGGCGCTGGACCTGTTGAAAAACAAAGCGCTGGCGCGGGGAGCCAATGCCGAGTATCTCGAGATGGAGGTCACCGAAGACCTCCAGTTCAACATGGTCAGGGGGTTCCACACCACCGGTCGCAACATCCGCATCCGGGCACAAGTCCAGCCCGGACTGATTCACGGCTATGACCCGGTGGCCGGCCGCCTGATGTAGCCGGGCGCCGGGGGGATGGCGGGGTAGACACCCGCTTTGGACGCTTGCCAAACCCCGGCCCGGTGCCCATACTGTATTATCCTCGAAAATCCGGTCGGCCGTCGTTTTACACAAACCCGGCGCCACCCGGGCACGATAGGAAACCGCATGCTGAAGGCCAAACATAAAACCGGTCTGGTTTTTTTCCCCGCGTTTGACTGGGCAATCGATCCCACCCATCCGGAACGGGAAGAACGCTTGCTCTACACCCAGGACCAGGTGATCGAAGAGGGCGTGCTGGACATCGAAGGCATCGTGGAACTGAAGCCGGACCTGGTGAACGTCCCCGACGTCCAGCGGGTGCATTTTTGCGTTCCCAACCCCCTGAGCGTCATGACGGAATCCCACTTCATCAGCGCCGGCGGTGCCAAGACCATCGGCTGCGCGGTCATGGAAAAACAGATCGAAAAAGGGTTTGCCCTGGTTCGTCCCCCCGGTCACCATGCCATGCGGGTGGTCCACGGCGCGCGCGGGTTCTGCAATGTCAATATCGAAGCCATCATGATCGAGCACCTGCGGCAGACTTACGGGGTCAACCGGGTGGCCATCGTGGACACGGACTGCCACCACGGCGACGGGACCCAGGATGTCTACTGGCACGATCCCGACACGCTCTTTATTTCGATTCACCAGGACGGCCGGACCCTCTATCCGGGCTCCGGTTTTCCCAATGAACTCGGCGGGCCCAATGCCATCGGGACCACCCTGAACATCCCCCTGCCCCCCAACACCTCGGAAGAAGGTTTTCTTTACACCATTCGCAACGTCGTGCTGCCGATCCTGGAAGATTTTCAACCGGATCTCATCGTCAACTCCGCGGGGCAGGACAATCATTTTTCCGACCCCATCACCAACATGAATTTCACCGCCCGGGGCTATGCCGAACTGACGGAACTGCTGAATGCCGACATCGCCGTCCTGGAGGGGGGCTATGCCATCGAGGGCGCCCTGCCCTACGTCAATCTGGGAATCATTCTGGCCATGGCCGGAATCGACTACAACCAGGTGCGCGAGCCCACCTATAACCCGGATCGCCTGCGCCAATCCAAGGATGTCACGGGCATCATCGAACGAGTCGGCGAACTGGTGCTGACCTATTGGCAGCAGCGCCGGGCCATCCAGGACCAGGTCCGCCAGAAGCCGAACTGCGGCCAGCGCTCCCGCCAGCTTTTCTACGACACCGACGGCATCACCGAGAGCCAGAAGGAAACGATCCAGATTTGCGATGAATGCGGCGGTGCCTGGCGCATCGATTCGACCTCCGACCGCGGCCGGCATATCCTCGCCATCCACATCCCCCGCCGCGCCTGCCCGGATTGTCAGAAAAAGGGACAGGAATGGTTCACGGAGGCGGATGGTAAGGTCTTTGACCTGATTGCCCTGCAGGATCAAAGTACGGACACCTACAGCGTGCGCCCTGCCTGACCCGCCCCGGCCGGCGAAATCACCCATGCCCATGCGCCAACGCCATATCACCGACCGGCTGTTACTCCGTTCTCGCCTTATAGGTGCCTTGCGCGCCTTTTTCGAAGCCGCCGACTATCTCGAAGTCGAAACCCCGATTCGCATCCCCGCCCCGGCGCCGGAGGCCCATATCGACCCGGAACCGGCTGGCGACCAGTTCCTGCAGACCTCCCCCGAACTGTGCATGAAACGCCTCCTGGCCGCCGGGTATCCCCGCCTGTACCAGATTTGCCGCTGTTTCCGCCGGGGGGAACGCGGCCGCCGCCATCTGCCGGAGTTCACCCTGTTGGAGTGGTATTCGGCCCACCGGGACTACCGGGACATGATGACCCAGACCGAGGCCCTTATAAAGCATGCGGCGCAGGCCCTGGAATACGGCAAGTTGGCCTTCCAAGGGCAAACCATCGATCTCGAAAAGCCGTTCCAGCGCATGACGGTGGACGAGGCGTTCCAGACCTATACGGACACCACGGCCGAAAAAGCGCTCGCCCGGGGAAGTTTCGACGAGATCATCGGCATTACCATCGAGCCCCACCTCGGCTGGGAGCGGCCCCTCTTCCTGTATGACTACCCGGCTGAATGCGCAGCCCTGGCACGATTGAAGCCGGACCGACCTGACCGGGCGGAGCGTTTCGAGCTCTATATCGGGGGCATTGAATTGTGCAACGGCTTCAGTGAATTGAACGACGCGGAAGAACAGCGCCGCCGTTTCAAGGCTGAGTTGGATACGCGCCAGAAGGCCGGACGTCCGGCCACCCCGCTGCCGGAGCGTTTCCTGGAGGCCCTGGACCAGATGCCCCCCGCCACCGGCAACGCCCTGGGTGTCGATCGCCTGGTCATGCTCTTCGCCGACACCCTGACCATCGACGATGTCACCGCCTTTGTCCCCGAGGAACTCTGACGGGTTCGCAAATCAATTCCTCCAGCTTTTGCGTTTTCAAGAAGGCCATTTAACACCGCATGGAAACGTATTCGTCAGGCAAAATAAGTACCTATGATGGTTTAAGTAGTGGGCAGGAAGAACTTCAAGAGGCGTCGACGGCAATCGATTTTCACTTCTCCAGGGATGGAGGCATCAAACGATTGTCTGCGTCAGAAATGAAGATTTTTAGTTCTGGTCAAGGCCGCACAAGGGTTTGCGGTGAGGCGTATTCATATACGCCGCAGCCGCTAAACCCGCGGAGAACGCTGGACAGGACAAAAAAGACCATTTCTTGACGCAGACAATTTAGCCCACGAGGGAGCGACGCAATATCGTATCCTTCAGCCAGCGTTTATCGTCGCGTTCGGGATAGAGGATGTTGTAATGCAGCCCCCGGCTTTCCTTGCGGTGGGAGGCGCTGCGGATGATGAGCTCCGCCACCATGGCGAGGTTGCGCAGTTCGATCAGGTCGCCGGTCACCTTGAAATTCCAGTAGTAGTCCCGGATTTCCTGCTGAATCATTTCGATGCGCCGCCGGGCGCGCTCCAAGCGTTTGTCCGAGCGCACGATGCCCACGTAGCTCCACATGAAACGCCGGATCTCATCCCAGTTCTGGGAGACCATGATCCGTTCGTCGCTGTCCGTGGTGCCCACCTCGTCCCAGGCCGGGGGCTCCGGCACCTCCGGCAGGGTACCGGAAGCGAATTCTTCCAGGGCCTGATGGGCGGCCCGGTGGGCATAGACCAGCGCTTCCAGCAGGGAATTGCTGGCCAGGCGGTTGGCCCCGTGCAGACCCGTGCAGGCCGTCTCCCCCACGGCATAGAGCTGGCGGATATCCGTGCGTCCCTCGGTGTCCGTCACCACGCCGCCGCACATATAGTGGGCGGCCGGCACCACCGGAATCGGCTCCCGGGTCATGTCGATGCCGAAGCGCAGGCAGTTTTCGTAAAGGTTGGGGAAACGGTGGCGGATGAAGTCGGCATCCTTCCCCGAAATATCCAGAAAAACGGCATCGTCCCCGCTCTTTTTGAGCTCGGTATCGATGGCCCGGGCCACCACGTCCCGGCAGGCCAGTTCCCGAGCCGGATCGTAACGTTCCATGAACCGGTCGCCCCGGGCGTCGAGAAGAATGGCGCCTTCCCCGCGTACCGCCTCGGAAATCAAAAAGTTCTTGGCTTCGGGGTGGTAAAGGCAGGTGGGATGAAACTGGACAAATTCCAGATTGGCCAGGGTTGCGCCGGCCCGGTAGGCCATGGCCAGGCCGTCCCCGGTGGCGATGTCGGGATTGCTGGTGTAGAGATAGACCTTCCCCGCCCCCCCGGTGGCCAGCAGGACGATCCGGGACACGAACGGGACCACCTGACGGGTCTGGCGATCCAGCACATAGGCGCCGCAGCAGTGCTCCTCGTGGGTGGTGGTCACCAGCCCGCGTTTCATGCGTGTGGAGTGGGTAATGAGGTCGATGGCGATGTGGTTTTCAAAAAGATCGATATTGGGGTGTTCGCGCACCTGTGCCAGGAGGGCGCGCTCCACTTCACGGCCGGTCATGTCCTGGGTATGCACGATGCGATTGCGGGAGTGGCCTCCCTCCCGGCCCAGATCGAATTTTCCGGGGGCGGCATTTACGGGACGGTTGAACGACACGCCGCGCTCGACCAGTTCCGCAATACGCTGGGGCCCCTCTTCGACAACCAGGCGCACCACCTCGGGATGGCAGAGGCCGGCGCCCGAAGACAAGGTGTCTTCGATATGGAGATCGAACGAGTCGTTCCCGCCGAGCACCGCTGCAATACCGCCCTGAGCCTGGTTGGTATTGCTCTCCATGGCCTCTTTTTTGGTCACCAGGGCCACCCGGCCGGCGTGGGCGGTATTCAGCGCAAACAGCAGGCCGGCCACCCCGCTGCCAATGATCAGGAAATCGGATTGATATGCATTCATTGTTTACCCATACAGCTTGTCAGGGGGATGCAGGACTGAGCGGGCTCAGCACGAATGCCGCCCCCCGGGGAACCGGCAAAAAGGTGCACTGGCTGGCGACCGTAAGCCGCGATCAGATCATATACATGGATTTACGTCGCTGGCGTTTCATCACCAACCCCAGCAAAATGCCGATAAAAAGGATCCCGGCACCGCTGAAGAAAAAGATCAGATACTTGCGCATCTGGAAGGTGCTGGCATCCGCATCCTGCTTCAGGTCGTCATAGCTGCGGGTGAGGTCTTCGAGGGCTTTGGTCTTTTCCTGGAGGGCCGCCTGGATTTTTGCGTTGGTGGCCTTGAGATCTTCATTGGATTGGGTCAGTTCGTCGGAGGTCGTGCTGAGACGGCTGTGTTTTTTTTGCAGTTCTTCAAGGATAAGCCGGCTGGGTTTGGCTTGGGACAGATAGCGCTTCAGCACCCAGCCTTCCTTGCCGTCCGACAGGCGCACACGGACCCAATCTTCCCCGTCCTCGAGGATGTCCATCTTCGCACCCGTTGAAACGATTTCCAGGATTTTGCGGTCCGTCCCCGGGCCGGAGCGCAACGTCAGTTTGATTTCATCACCGACATAAACCGTTTCAGCCCCGGCCACCGTTACTGAAAAGCACAACGCCAACCCCACCCACAGCACCCGTTCCCAAAATCGGCCCGCAGGCGTCCGTGTTGACCATCGCATTGGCTTACCGCTTCGCATGATAACCCCTTCTTCGTGTTGCTTGTCATTCACGTTGCGGCCGTCGGGAAAAGGCCGCTCGGTGATGGTATGAGCAGATACTAAATATCTTTTTATATTGATTAGAAATTGTCCCGCATGTCAATAATTTCTTTAATTTTTTCCACCCTTATGGTAATTTGAAGCCGTCTTAAAGGAAGATATATTCATGATTGCTTACGATTTGATTTGTCCAAACGGCCACACCTTCGAAGGATGGTTCGAAGATGCCAAGGCCTATGAAAAACAAAAAAGGAAGGGGCTCTTGACCTGCCCGGTCTGCAATGATCCCGGCGTCACCCGCCGCCCCTCGACCTTTGCCATCAAATCCCGTTCCGCCGCCAAAGTGCCGCAGCCGGACAGCGCCGATTTGCAGGCACTGGGTCGCCAGATCTACGACTTCGTGGACAAAAACTTCGACAATGTCGGCTCTGATTTTGCCAAAGAAGCCCTCAAAATCCACTACGGCGTAGCCGAACCGCGCAATATCCGCGGTGTCAGCACAAAGCAGGAAGAAAAAACCCTCAAGGAAGAGGGTGTGGATTTCGTGAAACTGCCGCTGCCCGCCCCCTCGGAAGAAGACTAGACCCCGCCCTTATGTTTACGGGATCCTCCCGGAACCTGACGAGACCAAACGCTGCCGCAGGCCGGATAACCGCTGTTTGGGCCGATCGTTCTTCAGGGCGATGTCCAGCGCCCGGCGGCTGCCCACGATGACCACCAGTTTCTGGCCCCTGGTCATGGCCGTATAAAGAAGGTTGCGCTGCAGCATGACATAATGCTGGGTCAGCAGCGGCACCACCACGGCCGGGTACTCCGAGCCCTGGGACTTGTGCACGGATATGGCGTAGGCCAGGGTCAATTCGTCCAGGTCGGCCGAATCGTACCCCACGTCACGCCCGTCGAAGTCCACGGTCAGCCGCCCCTGGTCCGCCATGACCGCCGTAACCTGACCGATGTCACCGTTGAAAACATCTTTGCTGTAGTTGTTGCGCAGGTGCATCACTTTGTCGCCGACCTGGAAGCCGGAAGGTCCCTGCCGTGGCCCCGGATTCAGCAGCGCTTGCAGTTTCCGGTTCAGGTTGATGGTGCCGGCCTCCCCTTTGTGCACCGGGGTCAGCACCTGAATGTCGCTGACCGCATCCAGTCCGTACTGTTCCGGTATCCAATGGGCGCACAACGCCATGATGGTGCGCACCGCCTCCTCGATACGCCGCACCTCGATAAAGTGAAAGGGGGAAAGGATATCCGTCGCGAGATCCGTCGACAGATCGGGCCGCAAGCCGTCGCGCACGCGATGGGCATTGTGCACGATCGGACTTTCGTCGGCCTGGCGGAAGACTTCCCGGAGGTGGAAGACGGCCGGTCTTTCGGAGGCGATGATATCCTGGAGGACATTCCCGGGGCCCACCGAGGGCAGTTGGAAGACATCGCCCACCAGGATCAGGACGGATGTCAGGGGGACCGCCTTGAGGAACTGGGCCATCAGCAGGATGTCCACCATGGAGGCCTCGTCGATGATGAAGACATCGGCGTCGATGGGGTTGTCCTGGTCTTTTTCAAAACCGCCCGCCACAGGGTTGTAGCCCAGCAGTTTGTGCAGGGTGGCGGCGGGCCGTCGCGTCACCTCGTGCAGGCGGCGGGCGGCGCGGCCGGTGGGCGCGGCCAGGCACACGGTCTGGCCCGTGGCGTGAAACACCGTGTGCAGCGCCCGGATCAGGGTGGTCTTGCCGGTGCCGGGTCCACCGGTAATGACGGCGACACGGTGGGTCAGGGCCCCCTGGATCACCGCCTGCTGTTCCGCCGACAACTGAATGGCCAGACGCCGGATCACCGTGGCGGTGATATCCTCGAGGGATACCTCCGGCGGCGGCAGCGGCAGGGTCAGCATGGCGTTCAAGCGATCGGCCAGGCCGCGCTCGGCGTCATACAGGGCCATGCGGTAAAGCCGGCGGTCATCGGCATCGGCCCCCACATGGATGTCGTAATCCCGCGCCATGCCGTCCACAACCCCGGCCAGCGCCTCCGCATCGATGCCAAAAAGGTCGTGGCTTTGCGCCAGCAGCTGCTTTTCCGGCAAAAACACGTGCCCCTCGGCGGCGGCCTGGTCCAGCAAATGGCCGATGCAGGCCCGGATGCGGCGGGGATCTTCGGCGGGCAATCCCTGGTTGCGGGCGATGGCATCGGCAATCACAAACCCGATGCCGGGCAGCTCATCCACGGCGCAATAGGGGTCCTCCTGGAGAAGCGCGACGGCGTCCTCCCCAAGCGTTTTGAGAATCCGTCCGCAATAGGCCGGCTTCAGGCCGTTATCCTGCAAAAACTGCATCAGGTGCCGGGCGGCATGATGGGCTTTCCAGCCCTCTTCGATCAAGGCGGCCGTCTGGGCGCCGATGCCGTGGACGTCGGTCAATTGGTGGGACCGCTGTTCGATCACTTCCAGCAGATCGGCCCCGAAATGCCGCACCAGGCGCTCCACCAGTTTCGGTCCGATACCACGGATGACACCCGAGGCCAGGTAGCGCCGAACACCGTCCACGGTATCCGGCAGCAGAACCTGATAGTGGGCCACTTTCAACTGAGTGCCATAGCGGGGATGGCGTTCCCATTGTCCGGTGACTTCCAGCGACTCACCGGGTCCGGAAACCAGGAGATGACCCAGAATCGTCACCTGGTGCCGCTCGGGATCCGTGCGCAGGCGGGCAATGGTGAAATGGTTGTCGGAATTCTGGTAGGTAATGCGCTCGACATGCCCCCGCAGGGTCACCAAGCCATCATCGCGGGGTGGTGACTGATCCTCGTCCGGGAAAGGATTCACGGTGTTGTTCCCAACATGTCGAACAGCCAGTCGACAGCGGCCGCCAGGTCTGCGGCGACCCGATCGGGGCGCATTCCTTTGGCCGCCAGCTGAGCCTGGGCGTCGTGCAAGCCGGTCCGGACCAGGATGGTCCGGCCGCAGCCGGCCCGGATACCGCATTCGATGTCCCGTGCACTGTCACCGATCATGGTGCTGGCCGCAAGATCCAGGTTGTACCGGCGCCGGGCCTCCAGGATCAGGCCGGGTTTGGGTTTGCGGCAGTCACAGCCCTCATCGGGATGATGGGGGCAGTAGAACACGGCATCGATGCGCCCCCCTTGAAGCGCCACGGCCTGCCGGAGGTTGCGATGCATGCCCTCCAGGGTGGCCACATCCATCATGCCGCGCCCCACGGCCGACTGGTTGGTAATCAGCATGACCATCATGCCGGCCCGGGTAAGCCGGACGATGGCCTCCAGGCTGCCGGGGAGGAAAACGAACTGGTCCCAGGACGTGACATAATCCGGTGAATCCCGGTTGATCACGCCGTCCCGGTCCAGGAAAACGGTATATCCGGCCGCGTCCGCGCCCATGCTACTCCGCCACGATAAAGACATCGAAACCCCGACGGATCAGGGCCTGTTCGTATTCGTCGGCCTCTTTCAAACTGGTGGCCCGGCCCACCCGCACCCGGTGGAACATGCCGTCCCCCCGATCAAAGGAGGCCACATGGACATGGCCGTATTCCCGTTTGAGCTTCGCCGCCAGGCGCTCGGCATTGTTGCGGTCCAGGAAGGCGCCGACCTGGAAGGTGAAGTTGCCACGGGTGAGATCAACGGCCACCAGGCGCTCCTGTCCCCCGGGCTGACGCACCCGGCGCGCCGGAGCAGCCAGGGCCACGATCTCCACCGGGGCTGTGCCCGGGCCGACCACCCCCAGTTTTTCGGCCGCCCCATAGGACAGATCGATAATGCGCCCCTTCACGAAGGGACCGCGATCGTTGATGCGCACATCCAGCTGGCGTCCGTTGCGGAGGTTGTGCACCCGCACCATTGTTCCAAAAGGAAGCGTCTTGTGGGCGGCGGATACCCCGTACATGTCGTAGCGTTCACCGTTGGAGGTCTTGCGGCCGTGGAATTTTTGGCCGTACCAGGAGGCCGTTCCCCGCTGCCGGAAACCATCGGCATCCGGTATGGGCTGGTACCATTGTTTCCCCACCCGGTAGGGCTTGGGATAGCCCTGGGGTGTGGCGGGGGCCTGGCGCGGGGGCGCGGTCGACACCGAGTGGCAGGCGTTCAGCCAGAAAAGCAGGCCGCACAGGCACAAAGCCCAGCGCCATGAGGGACACGAAGCATGGAAAACAGGAGGCTTCATGGGCAACCGCTCCCAACAGCTGTTGCGACCGGATCGGCGGGACCGCAAAAAACCGGCCGACCGGGCCTCCGTCCGCGGGCCCCGGCGGGCCGGTGATGGCTGGATTCAGGCACCAATCGCAATGCGCAGCACGTCCTTCATTTTGGACACGAAGTGAAACTGAATGGCATCCCGCACCTTTTCCGGCACATCGATCAGGTCTTTCTCGTTGGCTGCCGGAAGAATCAGGGTCCTGATGCCGGCCCGATGGGCGCCGAGCACCTTTTCCTTGATGCCCCCCACGGGCAGCACCTGGCCGCGCAAGGTGATCTCGCCGGTCATGGCCAGATCTTTTTTGATACGCCGGTTCGTGAGCAGCGACACCAGCGCCGTCAACATGGTGACCCCGGCGGAGGGTCCGTCCTTGGGAATCGCTCCGGCCGGCACGTGGATGTGGAGATCGTGCTTGCTGAAAAAGTCCTCGTCGACCTTGAGGGCTTTGGCGTGCGAGCGAATGAAGCTCAGGGCCGCAGTGGCCGATTCCTTCATTACATCCCCCAACTGCCCGGTCAGGGTCAGACCCTTTTGCCCCTTCATGGCGGTGGCCTCGATAAACAAAATTTCACCGCCGGTGGGTGTCCAGGCCAATCCCATGGCAACCCCGGGCGTGGCCGTGCGGGCTTTGGCTTCGGAGGTCAGTTTAACCGGCCCGAGATATTCGGCCACATCGTCCATCGACACCGAAACGACCTCGGCATCGCCCTGGGCGACTTTGGCTGCCACCCCCCGGCAGATGGAAGCGATCTGCCGCTCCAGGTTGCGCAACCCGGCCTCTCGCGTGTAGCCGCTGATGATGCGTTTGACCGCCCCGGCCGTGATTTTGATCTGGCGCGCCTTGAGGCCGTGGGCCTCCCGCTGCCGCGGGATCAGGTAGCGGTTGGCGATCTTGACCTTTTCCTCCATCGTATACCCCACCATCTCCAGCACTTCCATACGGTCCAGCAGGGGCGGCGGAATCGTGTCGAGGACATTGGCGGTCGTGATAAACATGACCCGGGAAAGGTCGAAGGGTACGTCCAGGTAGTGGTCCGAAAAAGTAAAATTCTGCTCGGGATCGAGCACTTCCAACAGGGCCGAGGAAGGATCGCCACGGAAGTCGCTGCCCAGTTTGTCGATCTCGTCCAGCATGAAAACGGGGTTGTTCGAATCGCAGCGGCGCAGGGCCTGGATGATGCGGCCGGGCATGGCCCCGACATAGGTGCGCCGGTGGCCGCGGATCTCGGCTTCGTCGCGCACGCCCCCCAGTGAAATCCGCCAGAAGGCGCGGCCCATGGCGCGGGCCACCGACCGGCCCAGGGAGGTTTTGCCGGTCCCCGGGGGGCCCACGAAGCACAGGATCGGCCCCTTGGTTTCCGGATTGAGCTTGCGCACGGCCAGGTGTTCGACAATGCGCTTCTTGGCTTTTTCCAGCCCGAAATGATCTTCATCCAGAATGGCACGGGCCGCCTTGATATCCAGGTTGTCTTCGGTCCCCTTGTGCCAGGGAAGGGCCGTTACCCAATCCAGATAGGTCGTGGCCACGGTGTATTCGGCCGAGGAGGGGTGCATGCGGGCCAGCCGGTCCAGCTCCCGTTCGGCCTCTTTGCGGGCCTCTTCGGGCAGGTCGCCTTCGAGGATCTTGGTGCGGTACTCCTCCACTTCCACATTGGCATCGTCGGTCTCGCCCAGCTCCTCCCGGATGGCCTTAAGCTGCTGACGCAGGTAGTACTCCCGCTGGCTTTTTTCCATATCGCCCTTGACCTGAGACTGGATCTTGTTTCCCAGTTCCAGAATCTCGAGCTGTTCGGTCACCATACGGGTCACCGCCCGCAACCGTTTTTTGATGTCGTCGATTTCCAGAATCGCCTGCTTTTTGGCGGCATCCACATTGAGGGTCGAGGCCACCATATTGGCCAGGGTGCCCGGTTCATTGATGGCCTTGGCCATGGCGGCGATTTCCGACGGCATGCCCGGCGAGAATTCGACCACCCGGTTGAAAAGGTTGACCAGATTGGTCATCATGGCCTCGATCTCTTTGCCTTCGGCCTCCACCTCCTTGACATGCTCCACCTGCGCAATCAAATAGGGTTTTTCCTGGTCAAAACCCTTGACCCGGAAACGGCTGATGCCCTGGACCAGCATCTGGGTCTGATTGTCCTGGGTTTTGGCCATCTTCAGGATCATGGCGCTGGTGCCGACCTGGGAGAGGTTCTCCATGGGGTCGAACACCTGACCGTCGGCCGGAGCCTTGGCATCGCTGTCGTCGGCACCGGATTTGGCCTCGTCCTCGGCCGCCGCCTCGGGTTTGGCCACCAGCAAACCGATGATGCGGTCCTTCTGCATGGCTTCATCCACCAGCTTGATGGAATCTCCCTGCATGACCACCAGGGGCAGCACCATTTTGGGGTAAAGAGCGGTTTCGTGAAGGGGTAATATGGGAAGGCGTGCGGGGAGTTTTTCGGTTGAGAATTCCTCCGGCGACCTTTGATCTGTCATAATGTCCTCCCAATGGGATCAAGCGATTGCGGAATAGTGGTTTCCAATGATGGCGTCCGGTTGCTCCAAGGGCTTATTCTTCCGAAATGGGAATCCGGCGCGGCCGCGTGGACAATGCCTTGGTGAGGCGCAGCTGAAGAAAGCCGTTGGTGTACGTCGCCGCCGCCACTTCGGGATCGATCGTCGTGGGCAGATAAATCACCCGTTCGAAATCCCCGTATTGGATTTCCGCCAGACGAAAGGATGCCTCGGCCGCGCGGGGCAGGGGCAGGCGACGCCCGCTGATCTTAACGGCCTTGTTGTTAATCTCGACATCCAGATCCTTCTTGTCCACCCCGGCAATTTCAGCCGTGATGAAAAACGCTTCGGGGGTTTCATAAACATCCATTTGGGGATTCCAGGGCTGGTCGCAATCAGCAAACATCGGGTTGACCGAGCGAAAAATGCTGTCCAGCGTGCGCTCGAAACCCGAGTCCAGCCTGTCCCAATCGTCGCCGAATCGAATCTTGATATATTCCATGGCCGACTCCTGGTTGCTAAGACAGGTACATTGTTATAAATCAAGCTGTTAAAACGGTGCCGGCAAATTAGCACTTCGACCGTTATTTGTAAAGCGGGGAACCGCCCTGACCCGGCCGACACACACCCTTAACACCGGACCTCACGATGCCGTCATCTCCGATTGTCCTGCGCTCCCAGTATTTTGTCTACTTCGGCATACTGGGGTTGTACCTGCCCTATTTCAATCTCTACTGCTATCATCTGGGATTCAACGGCTCGCAAATCGGTCTGCTGTCGGGGATACGCTCGGCCACCCTGGTGATCTTTCCCTTCGTGTGGGGTGCCCTGGCCGACCGGTTCCACCGGCGAAAATCCATCTTCCTGCTGTGTAATGCCATGGCCGGCGCGGCCTGGGCCGGTTACCTGGTTACCACGGCCTTCGTTCCCATGCTGGTGATTGCCGCCGTCTACGGCCTGTTTTACGCCCCGTTGATTTCTTTTCTGGAGGCCTATGCCATGGACCTCCTGGGGGACGATAAAAAGGCTTACGGCCGGGTGCGGGTATGGGGCTCCGTGAGCTTCATCGTGGTTGTCGCCGTACTGGGCCCCCTGATCGAACGCTACGGCATCGCCGTGATCGTCCCCCTGATCCTGGCCGGCTCCCTGCTGCAGACCCTTTTTGCCACGGCCCTGCCGACAGCCGCCCCCATGGCATCGACAGGCGCCGAAGCCGGTCCCATCAAAGTAAACTGGCCGCGCGCCGTTGTTTTCCTGCTCTGCGGTTTTCTCATGCTGGTCAGCCACGGGACCTACTACGGCTTCTTTTCCATCCACCTGGAAAACCTGGACCTGCCGCCCACCTATATCGGCATCTCCTGGGCCGTGGCCGTCCTGGCCGAAATCATCGTGATGATCAATTCCCAGCGCCTTTTTGCCCGGGCCAGCTTCGAGAAAGTCCTGCTGGCCTCCTTCTTCATCGCGGCCCTGCGCTGGCTGCTACTGGCTGTTTTTCAGTCGCCGGTGATCATCCTGGGCTCCCAGGTGCTGCATGCTTTTTCGTACGGCACCTTTCACATGGCCAGCATCCTCTACATGGACCGCCTCACCCCCGGCCCGGCCAAGACCCTGGGGCAGGCAGCCAACAATGCCATCACTTACGGACTGGGGCTGATGGTCGGCTTTATGATCAACGGGGTCCTGTTCGATCATCTCGGGGCCGGCAAGCTCTTCCTCTTCAGCGCCGGCCTGGCCCTCGTCGGGGGCGTCCTTTTCCGGTGGCACCAGCGCAGCCTGGCAGGCGCCGGCCATCCGCCGGAATGAACCTGCAGCCGGTCATCACCGGTCTCGGGCAAAAGGTGCCCGTCGATGAGGGAAGCCCCCATCGGTCCACGGCAAGGCTTCTCCGCAGGGCGGGAAACTTCAGGTAACGCCTCAAGTTGAAAATTTCGGTCTGAATTTAGCAGGCCGGGCGGCCTCTTGCAGACCTCAATCCCCCCGGTTCGGCCGCCAGAGGTAGCGGAACCAATGCCCGAGGGTGTTGCCTTGCAGGAGGGCCTGGTCCCAGACCCGGAAGTCCTGGGACAGCTGGGCCGGATCAGCGAACCAGTCCCGGCGGGTTGTCAGGGGATGATCCTTGTCAAGTTGCTTCACCACCCGGGCCGGATTGCCGGCGGCGACAGCATTGGCAGGTACATCGTCCACGACGACCGCCCCGGCACCGATAATGCTGTTCTCCCCGACCGACACCCCCTTGCAGACGATGGCACTGTCCCCGAGCCAGACATTGTCGCCGATGGCGATGGGGGCGCCCTGTCCCGGCGCGGTGCGGTCGTAGATATCGTGCCAGTCGGAATCGGTCAGATAGACCCGGTTGGCCATCATGACACTGTGGCCGATGGTAATCCGGCAGGCCGAACTGATGCGCACCCCCGGGCAGATCAGGCTGTAGTCGCCAATGCGAATCAGCCCCTCGCCATCCCGACACGGCCAGACACAGAGGCGCACACGGGCGTCGGCACAGGCGATCACCGTGGCGTAGCGGCCCAGTTCGATGGGAGCCCCGAAGAGTTCGACGTGCCAGGGGCGCATGAAATGGTGTCCCCGTCCCAGGGTGTCGAACTGGGGGCGCAGAAAACGCCGCACGTAAAACTGCTGCCAGCGCAGAAACAGTTTTTTGACGGCATAGGGGCGGTGGTCGCGTCTCAACCTGTCATTCCTTCTTGGGCGGATGGATAAAGAGCCCCACGGCGGCCCTTTATTCCATCAGGATGATGATTGCGGCTTCAAACGGAAACGGGCTCATCCCAGGAGGCGTGGTTGAACATCTGGCTGGCGGGGGTCAGGTGATAGAGCGCGTCCAGGGCCATGAGAACCACTGCGTTGGTCCAGGTGATTTTGTCTTCCGGCCAGATGACCATGTCCGGGAAGGTAAAACCGCACCAGTAGGTATCGTCATCAAACCGTTTGGAGCTGATCCAGCTGAAGACAATGCGGGCCTGTTCTTCATTGCCCATGGCCACCAGAGCAAGGATGAACTCGCAGGTCTCGGCCACCGTGACCCAGGGTTCGTCGTAAACACAGCGCACGCCCTGGCCTTCCACCACGAACTTCTTCCAGTATTTGTCGATCCGCTTGCGCGCGTCTTCACCGGTGAGGGCGCCGGAGAGAATGGGATAGAACCAGTCCATGGAAAAACGGGACTTGGTCATATTGAACAGGTGGCGTTTGTGGCGCAGGGCCGTTTGCAGGCGCTGGAGCGCCGGTGTCCAGTGGGGCTGATCATGTCCCAGGAGATTGGCCAGCTGGAGGGCGCATTTGAGGCTCATGTAGACAGAGCTCGAACCGGTCAGAAGCGCCATGGTGTCCGCCCGCCCTTCCGGACTGACAGCCCAGCGAATCGGCCCTTCGGGCATCTGCAGGGCCAGGGCGAAGTCCATGGCCTTTCGGACCGTCGGCCACATGTCGGCCGCAAAAGCGATATCCCCCGTCACCAGGTAATAATGATAAACCCCCACCGCGATATAGGTGGACAGATTGGCATCGCGGGTGCGGTCTTCGGGCCGGCCGTCCAGGTAGGCCGCATACCAGCTGCCGTCGACGAGCTGCTCCCGGCGCATCCATTCGTAAGCCCGGCGCGCCGCTTCATAGTGCCCGCCGATGGTCAATCCGATGGCGGATTCCACGTGATCCCAAGGGTCGGTTTTTTGTCCCTCGCACCAGGGGATTTCGCCATTCTCGCGCTGATTGGCGAGAATAAGGCGGGTCAGGGCTTCGATATTGACCGAGAGGTCCTGTCGGACCCAGATCACCGATGACTGCATGGCATGTCCATTTTGCTTTTGAGTAATTCTTAAAGGATTGATTCATAATGGCATCGCCTGGTTTTTGCAAGGGTAATTTTACCGTGCCAGCCGCGCTGATCCCTAGTCGCAATTGATTTCATTAGATTTTTCATCTATACTGAATAAAGTGTTAACACTTCGGGAACGCACCCCCAAAGTCATGCCCCACCCTATGCCGGTCAGCCCGGACCAACGCCGGGGTTCGGTGCGAACGGCCATCGGTGCCTAAACCGAAAAGGTGCGCCAGCGTGTTTCCTCCCAATGATGCCGGCTACGGAGACAGCGCATGGAAGATCTTGCCAAACTGGAAGCCCAGGCGGAACAGTACGCCACGGACGGCGACACCCAAGCCGCCGTCAAATGCTTTGCCGATCTGGTGACCCACCACGCCCACGCTAAAAACTTCCCCAAGGCCGAAGCCATGCGCGAACGGCTGATGGCCGTGGACGATATGGCCCTCACCGAAATCATCAAAACCGCAGAAATAATTGAAGCGGAAAAATCCGAAGCCGTCGATGCCGATCAAATCAAAGCCTTCGCTGCCCTTTACGACGCCCTCACCGAAGAGGAAACCAACGCCCTGTATTTTTCCCAACAGGCGCTGAACCTGGAAGCCGGCGAGGTGCTCTACCGCCAGGGAGACATGAGCACACGGCTTATTTTCGTCCAACGGGGCCAGTTGAAGCTCTATTTCACCCGCGAAGGCAAGGACAACCTCATCACCATCCTCGAGGCCGGCGACATCGCCGGTCAGGATTCCTTTTTTGCCACCACCACCTGCACCACCGCACTTGCGGTTCAATCCCGCGCCGATCTGGCTGTCATCGAACGGGACTGTTTTGACGAATGGAAAGTGTCCCTGCCGGCGCTGGCCTCAAAACTGGAAAACTTCTGCCGCAAACAGAACGTCGGCGAAATCGTCACCACCAAAGGCCTGGAACGGCGCCAAAGCCGCCGCATCAAGATGGAAGGCCCCATTATTACTCAGGTGATGGACCAGAACGACCGCCTGATAGGAAAACCCTTCCGGGGCGACATGGCCGACATCTCCAATACCGGACTGTCCTTTTATATCAAAGCCACCGACAAGGCCGCCCGCATGCTTTTGGGGCGCCGTCTCCGGGTGAACGCCACCCTGGCCCTGGGGGGCAAACAACAGAAGGTGGAACGGTCCGGCACCACAGTGGCCGTTACACCGCTCTACTTCGGTGATTTTTCCATCCACGTCAAATTCGACCAACCCTTGAAATCAAAATAGCCTGCTGAGCGATAAAAGGGCCGCCCTCGCATGCAGATCGAAATTATCGGCGCAGAATCACTCGGTGTCCGCGGGTTGAGTTGCTTGATTACGGCTGCCGATCGAAAAATTCTCATCGATCCCGGCATCGCACTGGGGTTTCTTCGGTACGGCCGGATGCCGCATCCGGCCCAGGTGGCGGTGGGTGAAACCATCCGGGAAAAAATCATCGAGGCCTGGGGACTTGCCACGGACATTGTCTTCAGCCATTTCCATGGCGATCATGTGCCTCTGGTAGATGCCAACCCTTATCAACTGGATGCGGCCCGGGTGGCGGATTTAAATCCCGGGGTTCGAATCTGGACCAAATCCCCCGATTTTTTATCCGACAAAGAACGAAAACGATTCATTGCCCTTAAAGAACGCCTGGATGCCAGCTGGCAGGAAGGGGCACCCGGCGTTCATCCACTGCGGTTTTCCGTGCCGGTACCCCACGGCCCCAAAACGGATCGCAACGAAACGGTGATGATGACCCGGATCGGGAACGATTCGGCATTTATGCACACCGCAGACATTCAGCTTCTGGATGACGCCACCGTTGATGTTGTTCTGGAATGGCAGCCCGGCATACTGCTGGCCGGCGGTCCGCCGCTCTATCTTGAACAGCTGACTTCGGAGTTGCGCCTCAGGGCCTGGCAAAATGCACTGCGACTGGCGGATTCGGTGGACACGCTGATCCTCGACCATCATCTGATGCGCAGCCCTGAAGGGCTCCAGTGGCTCGACAAGCTTTCATCCAAATCCGGCCGCAAGGTCCTTTGTGCGGCTGATTTCATGGCAGCACCGCGCCAGCTTCTTGAGGCTGAAAGAAAAATACTTTATGACAAAATGCCGGTCCCTTCCGAATGGCACCAGGATTATGCGGAGGGGAGGGCCACAACGGACGACTTTCAGGCATAGCGAAAGAGGGTCGTCTATTGGAGGAAGGATTGCTCCCACCGCACAGGATGCGATCCATGGCGTTCGCTAAAAGACCACATTACACGAAGGCGCATTGCATGAAGATTTCACCGAAACTGTTTAAGCGCATCATCAATCTCTACCCCCCTTATCTCGGAGCCGGCGTCAAAATTGAATATGTCACTGAAGACTGGAGAGAACTGCATGTGGCCATGGCATTGCGATGGTATAACCGCAATGCGGTCGGCACCCACTTCGGGGGCAGCCTCTATTCCATGGTGGATCCCCACCTGATGCTCCTTTTGATACAGCTCCTTGGAAAGGACTATCTGGTTTGGGACAAATCCGCCGACATCGAGTTCATCAAAGCCAGCAAGAAGACGGTAAGATCCGTGATCAAAATCACGGATGATGATTTGGATACGATCAAACGCAACACGGCGAATGGAGACAAGTACTTCGCACAGTTCATGATCGAAATAAGGGATGCGGCGGACGATTTGATCGCCAAGGTAGAAAAAGTGATCTACGTACGCAAAAAGCTGCGTCAGACATAACAGAATATACCACACTGTTAGTATAGCTCTTCCCGCATTGCGAAAGTTTTCCGTTCGCGGCTTCGAAGGTGGGGGAGGATAAAAAGGTCTTGAGCTTTTGGTGTTCCCATTGTCCCGCGCCGAGCATCGGCGGGGTGGACGGGAAAAAGCGCGCGGACTGTCTGAGCTCGCCGTAGCCCAAGCGAAGGCGGGCGAGTTTCCGCGTGCTCCGGCCGCCTTAACCGGTCGATGCAGCAAGCATCATGCTGACAGACAAGGCATCACGTGAAGCGAGGCGCGCAGCAATCGCCAGATTGTGAGCACCCGAGCAAACGTGATAACGCCGCATGGCGGCATGAGGCGCCGCTTCATCGGCCGGTTGGACGACGCGCAGGGTTGAGCGGGGCACGGGCGTTTTCTTTTGCTTCGTTTTCTTTTCACGTGAAAGAAAATGAAGGAACAGATTAAAAAGCCGGATCGGTGGATCCTTTCCGGAGCCTCCACCAGAGGCGGAGGGTTTTGATCCAAACTAAAGTCCCTGCGTATAAAAATTCAGCGGGCCCACCTCCCTGCCGTCCATTTTCCATTCCCTACCAAGACAGGCGCCGTGCGTTACCCCCATGGCTATCACCCCGAACATTTCATGAATGGCCGAATTTAAACGTTCCGCGTCAACCCCAGGCTGGCATCGATCATTTCCGTGGATTCCCGGGCCTCCCGGGCGGAGCCCCGCCAGACCACCGCCCCGCTTTCCAGCACGGTGACGTCATCCGCCACCTCGAGGGCCCGCTGGGTGGACTGCTCCACCAGAATGATGGTCATACCCTTGGCCTTCAAATCGGCAATGACGGCATAGCAGATATCGATCGCCTTGGGCATCAGCCCCAGGCTCAGTTCGTCGATCAGGAGCAGCTCGGGTTGGCTCATCAATGCCCGGCCGATGGCCAGCATTTGCTGTTCCCCTCCCGAGAGGGAGCCGGCCCGCTGGTGGAAGCGTTCCCCCAGGCGGGGAAACATTTGCACCACCTGGCCGATCCCGTCGGCGGTGTCGGCCTTGGCGCGGCAGTAGCCGCCGATCACGAGGTTTTCACGCACCGACAGGGCGCTGAAAAGACGCCGCCCCTCGGGCACCAGGCCGATGCCGGCCCTGACCCGCTGCATCGGGTTCCAGCCCGTGATGGCGGCCTCCTTGTAAACCACGCGGCCTTCAAAAACATTCACGTGACCGGCAATACACATGATGGTGGAACTCTTGCCGGCCCCGTTGGCACCCAAAAGGGCCGTAATGCGGCCGGTGCGGGCCTCCAGGTCCAGGGCGTGCACGGCCCGCATCTGTCCGTAACCGCAACTCAACGACTCAAGCCGCAGCATCGTTTGCCTCCTTGCCCACGTAGGCCGCCCGAACATTGGGCATCTGCATGACATCCCGGGGCAGGCCCTCGGCGATTTTCCGGCCGTTGTCCAGGACCACCAGGCGGTGGCCCACCCGCAGGACTTCACCGAGGTTGTGCTCGATCATGACAGTGGTAAGCCCCTCCTGATTGATTCGAACGATGGTGTCGGCCAGACGGGCCGCCTCCACGTGGTTCAAACCGGCCAGGGGTTCATCCAGGAGCAGCAGGCGGGGCTTCAGGGCCAGGGCCCGGGCCACCTCCAGACGTTTCAAAACCCCCAGGGGCTGGCCGGTCACCTCCTGTTCGGCATGGTTGTGGATGCCGACCATCTCCAGCAGCTTCAGGGCTTCGGCGCGCTCTCGGTGCCGATCCACTCCGCCCAGGGCGGTCCAGACCCGCCGGATGCGGCGGTGCCCCACGGCCAGGGCCACGTTGTCCGTCAGGGTCATGGAGCGGAAAGGGCGCACGATCTGGTGGGTCAGCGCCAGCCCCAGGCGAATCCGACGGTGGGTGGGCAGGCCGCTGATTTCCCGGCCGTCCAGTTGGATTCGGGCTTTCTGGGGGTTGAGGGCACCCACGATGGCCTTGAGCATGGTGGTCTTTCCGGCCCCGTTGGGGCCGATCAGACACAGGAATTCGCCATCCTGCACCTGGAAGGACACGTCGGTAAGGGCATGCACGCCGCCAAAATGCATGGTCACATCCTGCACGTCCAGCAATACGCTCATGCCGCACCGCCTTTCCGCTGGACCCGTTTGAACGCCAGCCGCGTCAAACCGGCCAGGCCGTCCGGCGCAAACCGCATGACCCCGAACAGCAGCGCCCCGTAAACCAACAGCTTGTAGTCGCTGATGAAGCGGAAAAACTCGGGGATGAGGGTCAAAAGCGCGGTGCCGACAATCACCCCGTAAACACTGCCGATGCCGCCCACGGCCACCATGGACAAAACGCTGATGGAGGTGATGAATCCGAAATCATCCGGGACGATGAAGCGGGCGAAATAGCAGTACAGACCGCCGGCCAGGCCGGCCAGAGCCGTTCCCAGGGCAAAGGCGGCCAGCTTGTAGGCCGGCACATCCACCGAAATCACCCTGGCCGTATCCTCGTCATCGGCCACGGCCTCGAAGGCAAACCCCATCCAGGAACGTTTGATGTAAAGGCTGAAAGCGACGGACAGGGCCGCCAGGACCAGGACCAGCACGAAAAACCCCATTTTGCCCACACCGAAGGTGGGAATGGAGCTGATGCCCAGTTCGCCCCCCAGCAGGCTTTCCTGCTGGCGAACGATGCCCAGGAACAGAAACCCGACGCCCATGGTCGTAATCGCCAGGAAATCCTCGCGCACCCGCAGGCTGGTCATGCCCACCACCACGCCCACGGCACCGGCCATGACCATGGCCGCCGCGAGGTTGACCGGCCCCGGCATCCCCGCCTTGGCCATGAGGGCGGCAGTGTAGGCGCCGATCCCGTAAAAAGCAGCATGCCCCAGGCTGATCTGGCCGCAGAACCCGGTGATCAGGTTCAATCCCACCGCCAGGATAATGTTGATCCCCACCACCGTGGCCAGGGAAAGTTCATAGATACCCATGGACTACCTCCGTACGAAAAGACCCTCGGGGCGGATCATCAAAACGATTATTAAAAAGGCAAACGCTATGGCGTCGCGGTCCAGAATGTCGCCAATGTAGATGGTGCCGAAGGCCTCCACCACACCCAGCACCAGCGAGGCGATCAGGGTGCCGGCGACATTGCCCAGCCCCCCCAGGACGATGATGGCCAGGGCTTTGTAGCTGGGCACGCCCCCCATGGTCGGCTCCACCAGGTTGGACAGCAGGGAGATGAAAACACCGGCCACGGCGGCCAGGGCCGAACCGATGAAAAAATTCAGATACCGGACGTTTAGGACGCTGATCCCGTAGCTTTCGGCAATCTGCGGATCGTCTACGGTGGCGCGCCAGGCCAGGCCGATACGGGTTTTCTGGGACAGCCATGAAAGGGCACCGAGCAGGGACAGACTGCCCGCCACGATGGCCAGGTCCACGGTTCTCAGGTAAATGCCGGCGAACTGGACCACGGACTGCAGGGGGGCGTTGGTGTAAGTCAATCCAAAGGGACCGAAAATCAAGCGAAACATCTCTTCCATGGCGATAAACAGCCCGATGGAAGCAATGAGCGCCACATAGGGCGGCTGGTCCAGGATGGGCTGGTAGCAAAGGCGATAGATGGCCATGCCGACTACGCCCACGATGGCGGCTGCCAGGGGCATGGCCAGGATGAGGCTGCCGGTGCTGTTGGTGATCAAGAGCCCCATGTAGCCGCCCAACGCGAACAGGCCGGCATGGGCCACGTGCAGGATGCGCAAAAGCCCGTAGACAAGGGTCAGCCCCACAGCGATGATCGCGTACATGCTGCCGTAAATCAGGCCTTGGATGAGCAGTTCGAAATATAGCATCGTCAATCTTTCACAAGCGACCCGGAACGCCGGCGACAATGGCCGGTGTTCCGGGTTTTCATTAACGCAATTGCATCGCGTCTATCCGTTTACCGGGTGCCCTTCCAGAAATGGTAGATTTTGGTTCCGGGCAAGGCCTGAGCGATTCTGAAACCGCAGGAATAGCTGAGCTATTTCGAGGATTTTAGAAGAGCGAAAACACCGCCCGGGGCCAAAAGATGCCGTTTCTGGATGACACTATTCAGCTGGGGGTGACAGTAAAGCGGCATCGTCGATGACGTCATAGTGATGCCAGTTACCATCTTTGACCACCTGCACCTGGACGGCCTTCATGACCTCGCCCAGGGCGTTGAACTTGATGGTGCCGGTGGACACCTTGAGATCCGTGGCCTGGATCGCAGCCAGCACCTTGGCGGGATCGGTACTGCCGGCCCGCTTGATCGCGTCCGCCGCGACCATCACAGCCGTATGACCGCTGGCGGCCACCATATCCGACTTGAAACCGGCCTGTTTTTCAAACGCCGCGATGAAATCGGCGGTTTCGGGAACCTTGGAATCGCGATCCAGGCTGGTGGTGATGATAACCCCTTCAGCCGCCGGTCCGGCAATTTCGATAAATTTCTGGCTGTCATAGCCTTCCTGGCCGATGACGGGGCAGGTCACGCCGGCGGCCCGCAGCTGGCTGACCAGGGGACCGGCGGTGAAGTAATAGCCGGAGGCGTAGATGGCATCCGGGTTGTCTGCCTTGACCTTGGCCACGATGGAGCCGAACTGTCGATCTTTGATGGAATACTGGTATTCATTGACGATGCTGATCCCGTAATCGGCAGCCTTTTCCTTGAAACCGGCAGCCAGGGACTTGCCGAAGTCGTTCTGCAGGGTGATGATGACCACCTTTTTCTTGCCCATCATGTCGCCCAGCAGTTTGGCCCCGGCCTTGCCCTGGATTTCACCCAGGAAGCTGGTCCGGAAGACATACTCGCCCGCGCGGGTGATGTCGGGATGAATGCCATAGGCACTGATGTAGGGAATCTTGGCTTCCTGGAAAACACCGGCCGCCGACCGTGTGGCCCCGGAGTAGGAACCGGAAATCCCCACCACGACTTTATCCTGGCCGATGAGTTTGTTGGCGATGGGAATGGACTGGGCCGGTTTGGCCTGGTCGTCGTAAACCACCAGTTCCAGCTGTTTCCCCAGCACGCCGCCAGCGGCGTTGACTTGGTTCACCGCCAGTTTGGCGCCTTCGGTGGATGATTTGCCGTCACTGGCCGCAAACCCGGTCAGTGGAGCATGGAAGCCGATCTTGATGGTGTCCGCGGCGTTTGCCATGCCGGACAATCCGACCACCAGGCAAACCGCCAATGCAAGCATACTGATTTTCTTCACCATGATAATCCCTCCTTTAACGTTTCCAGGGGTTCGTGTAGCAATTCACTATCGGTTAACGACGATTTCGCCGGCCTTGATGACGCGGCGACAGGGGTTGCCGCCCAGCCGATAGGCCAGTTCGGCCAGTGCCTGGATATCCCAGACGGCCATATCGGCCTGTTTTCCCGCTTCCAGCGTACCAAAGTCCGCCGCAATGCCGAGGGCCCGGGCGGCATTCGCCGTGAAACCGGCCAAGGCTTCGGCGGGGGTCAGCCCGAAATTCACGCAGGCCATGTTCATCATGAGCAGGGGCGACGTGCAGGGACTGGTACCCGGATTACAATCCGTAGCCAGTGCCATGGGCACGCCGGCCTGACGGAAGGCTTCCACCGGCGGCTTTTGGGTTTCGTGGATAAAATAGAACGCGCCGGGCAGCAGGACGGCCACCGTGTTCCGGTCGGCCAGGGCGGCCACACCGTCCGGCTGGATATATTCCACGTGATCCACACTGAGGGCATCGTACCGGGCGGCCAGGATGGCGCCTTTCTGGTCGCTGAGCTGCTCGGCATGCAGTTTGACCGGCAGCCCGCAATCAACGGCCGCTTGGAATACGCGCTCGGTCTGGGCCACCGAAAAGGCAATATTTTCACAGAAAACATCCACCGCATTGGCCAGGTTCGCCGCGGCCACCGCCGGCAGCATGGCTTCGATCACCAGATCGATATAGGCATCGGCACGGCCCTGGAACTCGGGCGGCAGGGCATGGGCGCCCAGGAAAGTGGGGTGCACCGTCACCGGATGGTCCTGCCCCAGGCGGCGGGCCACCCGGAGCATCTTGAGCTCGGCGTCGGTTTCCAGCCCGTAACCGGATTTGATCTCCACCGTGGTTACGCCTTCGGACTGCAGGGCCTGCAAGCGGGGTGCGGATTGCGCGGCCAACTCTTCTTCACTGGCCGCCCGCACCGCCTTGACCGTGCTGACAATCCCGCCGCCGGCCCGGGCAATTTCTTCGTAGGTGGCGCCATTGAGCCGCATTTCAAACTCGGTAGCGCGGTTGCCGGCATAGACCAAGTGGGTGTGGCAGTCGATGAAACCGGGGGTGACCCAGGCGTTGTTCAAACGGTGGACCACATCGGCCCGTTCGGCGGCACCCGCCGGCAGGTCGGCCGCCGACCCGATCCAGGCGATCCGGCCGTCTTTCACCGCCAGCGCGCCATCCACGATGATGCCGTAGGGCTCCGGCCCGGCCATGGTGGCCAGATGGCAGTCCAGCCAGAGGGCATCCCAGTCGTCTGTCAGGGCATTATGTTTTAATTCTGCTGACCTTTGCATTTGGCATTAACCCAAAATAGCTTATGCCTCCCTAAAAAGGCTTTGTAAAACGTTCGAGATCAAGGCTTGCGGATCCTGAGGCGTGAGGCGTACGGATCGTACGCCGCAGCAACGAAGGATGCGCATAACGCGGATCTTTAGTCCCCCCAGGGGAATCGGGCGTTTTTCGAAGCCGGCGCCATTAAAACCTCAGGATCTTACAAAATACGCTTGAGCTATCGACTTCATAGATCTCCGCTTCTACCCCCAGCCGCTCTGCCAGCCCCGCAAAATCCTCCGGGCTGAAGGTGGTGGCCCGGAAACCATCCTGGCCCACAATGACCCCGTTTCCAGTGGCGTCTTCATCGATGGCGCCCAGCAGCCCTTCAGCGGCCTGGTCCCGGAACCAGCCCAGCCGGTGGGGCCAGAAGGCTTCGGCATAGCTGGAAAGTAAAACCCGCCCCCCCGGGCGTGTCACCCGCAGGCTCTCCCGCACGAGATCTTCGGGTGGCACCTTGCAGGCGCTGATAAAATTCTGAACGCCCAGCACAAGATCGAAGCAATCCGACGGGAACCCGAGCCGGGCCGCATCCATCACCGCCCACCCGAGGTCAGGATACCGCGAATGGCCCGAGGCGACACTTGCCGGCGCGAAATCCACCCCCCAGGCCATTTCGGCATCCCGGGCCACGTGGCCCAACACCCGACCGGTGCCGCAGCCCAGTTCCAGCACCCGATCCCCGGGGCGGACGGCCGCCCGGACGTGATCCATCTCCTCCCGGAGATATTGCCGCACCCGGGGGCCGGCAATGGCATACACCCGATCCAACCGATCGGCGCTGAGCTTCTGCGCGTAATAGGCTTTCGACACTTGCCCCAATCCTGTTGATGGCCGTTGCCGCTCAGGGTTTTTATCCGCCATCATAGAAATTTTTTTGGCATTTTCCCACGCTAAACCCGGCGAAAGTTACCGTAAAGGGCGTCTCCCATTGTCCCGTGCCGAGCATCGGCGGGGCGGACGGATTAAAGCGCGCGGACTGTTTGAGCCCCGCTGAAAGCGGGGTGAGTTTCCGCGTGCTCCGGCCGTACCGACGACGCGCAGGGAAGCCCCGTAGGGGCCGCGGGACACGGGCGTCTTCTTTTGGTTCGTTTTCTTCCACGCGGAAGAAAATGAACATTTCAAGAAACGTTCTGTTATACATTCGCTTGCGATGGCGGCCATCAAAGCGTTTGTGTAAAAATTAGGACATATTACCGTTCATCAAGTATGGCCAACACTTCAGCACACTTTTCTTTCGCCCTATCCATCATGGCCTCGGCCTCAGCCAAAATTTCCGTTTTGAAAGCCTCGTCCCGGATGCCGCCCATGTTGATCAACACATTCTGGTAGGCCCCCCAGATACCGGTTTCCAGCGCCCGCGCCCCCACCTGCACATCCGATTTGGAGGCCGGATTGCCGTAGCGGGCCACGTCGCACATGGCGTCCCAGGCCCCATCGCCCAGCTGCATGGTTTTCAGGGGCACACGGATGGCCGTCTTCAGGCCCGCCTGCATTTTGGCACTGCGGGCGGCCCGCTGCTCTTCGGTATCCCGCGGCATGCGCAGGCCTTCCATGTATTCGGTAAAGGCATTGGTGTCCGCGTCGATCATGGGGATGAGGTCTTTCGACAGGGTGTGGAGGGGCGGTATGACCGTCCGCATCCTGGCATCCAGGGCCTCGAACTTGCGCACCCCGAAGGTCAGTTTGCCCACCATGGAGCCCAATCCCGTGCCCAGAGCCGCCAGCAGGGCGGACACCGATCCGCCCCCCGGCGCGGAGGATCGGGAGGCCACCTCTTCGACAAAGCCCCGCACCGAAAGACGCGCCAGGGGTTCGTCGGGCGGCTCGGCCACGATGTACTCGATGATCTTCTCCTGGGGATGAAAAGGCGCGACCGAATTGAGGCCCAGGCGCTCCACCACCAAGCGGACCTTCTGGTCCTCGTCCAGGATGAAGAGGTTTTCTTTCTCGATATAGTAGTCGGCCGCCATGAGAATGGCGTCCAGGGGGACCACCCCCACGATCTCCGATCCGGCTACGCCCACATTCAACTCCGCCGCATCCTTTTTGGCTTCTTCATAGAGCACGTGGATCGGCGTGACCGTGTAGTCGTTGAGATTGACGGTCACCTGGGCCAGGTTGTATTCATCCACGAACCACCCCATGCCCTTGACGTCTTTGAGACGACCGGGGTCATCCTCGCCCCGGCCCGCCTCCCGCAGGTTGAGGGCAATGCGATGGGCCTGGTGGGAGGTCCCCAGGATGTTGACGTTGTAGGCGATAAGAAATTTCCGGGCGCCGGTGGCCGTGGCCCCCCAGGACGGCACGAACGCGGCCGGCCCGAAGTCCGGGGCCCAGCGGGAATCCTTGAGCTTGGCAGGCAGCCCCTCGTATTCCCCCTCCCTTACATCCGGGAGTTTGCGGCGGTAGTCGTGTTCGGCCGCTTCCTCGTAGAGGAAAAAGGGGACCTGCAGTTCTTCGGCAGCCCGGCGGCCGAAATCCCTGGCGATCGCCACGCATTCTTCCATGGTCACCCCGACCACGGGGATGAACGGACAGACGTCCATGGCCCCGAACCGGGGATGCTCGCCTTTGTGGGTGCGCATATCGATCCGTTCCCGGGCCACACGGGCCGCAGCCAAGGCGCCTTCCAACACGGCCTCGGGGCTTCCGACAAAGGTGTATACGGTGCGGTTGGTGGACGCCCCGGGATCCACATCCAGCAGCCGGCAGCCCGACGTCTGGCGGATGGCCTGGGCAATGGCCTCGATGGTTTCCGGGTTGCGCCCTTCGGAAAAATTGGGCACGCATTCCACGATTTTATTCATGACTAATCTCCAGACGTATCCATCATCGGAATCTTCACGTCCCGCTCTTTAGCGGTCTTCCGCGCCAGTTCATAGCCGGCATCCACATGCCGCATGACGCCGATGGCCGGATCGTTGCGCAGGACGGTGGTGACCCGTCGCTCGGCCTCGGGCGTGCCGTCAACCACGCAGACCTGGCCGGCATGCATGGCATAGCCGATGCCCACGCCGCCGCCGTCGTGAAACGAGGTCCAGGCCGATCCCGAGGCCACCGAGGCCATACAGTTGAGCAAAGCCCAGTCCGCCACCGCGTCCGAGCCGTCCTTCATGGCTTCGGTTTCCCGGTAGGGCGAGGCCACGGAACCGCAATCCAGATGGTCGCGCCCGATGACGATGGGCGCCTTGACCCGTCCGTCCCGCACCAGGTCGTTGAAAATCTTGCCGGCCTTGTCGCGCTCGCCGTAGCCCAGCCAGCAGATCCGGGCCGGAAGCCCCATGTGCTGGACCCGCTCGCCGGCCATCTTGAGCCAGCGGACCATTCTTTCCTTGTAGGGAAAGGCGTCCATGAGCGCCTGGTCGGTGACCTCGATATCCGCGGGGTCGCCGGAAAGGGCGGCCCAGCGAAACGGTCCCTCACCTTCGCAAAACAGGGGCCGGATAAACGCCGGCGTAAATCCGGGGTAGTCCATGGCGTTGGTCACCCCCACCTTGAGGGCCTGGCCACGCAGGTTGTTGCCGTAGTCAAAGGCCACCGCCCCTTTGGCCTGCATGTCCAGAATGGCCCGGCAGTGGGTGCCCATGGAATCCAGCGCCATTTCAATGTATTTGTCCGGATCGGAGAAGCGCAGTTTCCAGGCGTCCTCCATGGGAATGCCGGCCGGAACGTAACCGTTCAGTTCGTCATGGGCGCTGGTCTGGTCGGTCACCACATCCGGAATGAACCCCTTGGCGATCATGTCCGGCAGCACCTCGGCACAATTGCCGCAAAGCCCGATGGACAGGGCCCGTTTTTCTTCGGCCGCTTTCCGGGCCATGGCGATGGCGTCGTCCAGGTCCTCGGTGGTGACGTCCAGATAACCCGTATCCAGGCGGCGCTGGATGCGGTTGCAGTCCACCTCCACCACAAGCGCCACGCCGCCGTTCATGGTGATAGACAGGGGCTGGGCGCCGCCCATGCCACCGAGTCCCCCGCTCAGGGCAATCCGGCCGGCCAGCGACCCGTTGAAATGCTGATCGGCCAGGGCCGCGAAGGTTTCATAGGTCCCCTGGAGAATGCCCTGGGTGCCGATATAAATCCATGATCCGGCCGTCATCTGGCCGTACATCATCAGCCCCTTTTTATCCAGTTCGTTGAAATGGGTCCAGTTGTCCCAATGGCCCACCAGATTGGAATTGGCGATGAAGACCCGGGGCGCATGGGTGTGGGTTTTGATCACCCCCACGGGTTTGCCGGACTGGACCAGCATGGTCTCGTCGTTTTCAAGGTCCACCAGGGTCCGGACAATGGCATCGAAGCAATCCCAGTTGCGGGCCGCTTTGCCGATGCCGCCGTAAACGATCAGTTCGTCGGGATTTTCCCCGTTGGCCGGATCCAGATTGTTGCACAGCATGCGCAGGGCGGCCTCCTGAAGCCAGCCTTTGCAATGGAGCTGGTTTCCGGTGGGGGCTTTCACCGGACGCGGCTTCCCCGATCCGATCTGCAGTTCTTTGAAAAGGGATTCTTTGACCGATGGGTTCATGGTGATCCTCCTGACCCGATACAGGTCTGATGATATGGGTTGTGACGCGAGGCAAAACGCTAAAAACGCGGAGTCGGTCCGGAGACGTTTCGCCTCACCTTTGGGAAAAATATTTGCTTGACCAACGCAAGATATATATGCTTGTATATATAACCAATCAGACCTGTCAAGAATTTTCATCAGAAAAGACCGTCGCATAAACAACATGCCAAACCAAACGCACACGTCCGTCCATTTGTCGCGCCGCCGGCCCACCGCGCTCTATCAGCAGGTCAAAAATTATATTATCGAAAAGATACGAACCGGTCAGTGGCTTCCCGAAACCCGCGTACCATCCGAGAACGCCCTCATTCAACAACTGGGGGCCTCCAAGATGACGGTCAACCGCGCCCTGCGGGAATTGACCGCCGAGGGTGTACTCCACCGCATCCAGGGGGTGGGCACCTTTGTGGCCCAATCCAAATCACCTTCCACCCTGCTGGATGTCAAACCCATTGCCGAAGAAATTGCCCAACGCGGCGGCGTCCATTCCTGCGAAATCCATCGGCAGGCCGCTGAACCGGCGTCGCCGGACCTGGCCCAGGCCCTCAATGTGCCGGCCGGCGCCAGGGTGTTCCACGTCGTCCTGATCCACTCGGATGAAGCCGGCCCCATTCAATTGGAAGACCGCTACGTCAATCCGGCCGTGGCCCCCAAATTCCTGGAGCAGGATTTTACTGCCATCACGCCCAGCCGCTACCTGTTGGATGAAATACCCGTTTCCGAGGCCGAGCATGTCATCGAGGCCATTATGCCCGACAAGGCCACCCGCAACCTCCTCGCCATGGGCCCCAACGAACCCTGCCTGGTGCTTTACCGCCGCACCTGGTCGGACAACCTCGTGGTCACCCGCAGCCGTTTTGTCCACCCGGCTTCCCGCTACCGCATGGGCGGGCGCTTTGTCCCCTCCTCCCCGTTTCATGCCATGGAAACCTAACCCGACTATTTCATGCATTTGCGCCCTCCATTGACAATGGCATTCCGGAACGCCGGGGGTGGCATACTATCACAACCTTCTGATATCAAACGAAATGGATCCATATGACGCACCCCCAGGGTGAAAATCGTGGTGCCATTTTCGGGATGGCCCTTCCGGGGCAACCTGTTGCCTTTCACGATGCTCATCCAACGATGTGCACGCCGTGCTCCCAGCCTGTACATGCCATGTGCATTGGCGACACGGCCTCCATCCTCAAGTCATCTCAAAAACATAGTTTTATATATATTTCCTTATAGTTATCCATATTCCCACAGGTGGCACCGGAATTGCTTTGGCCCTATTCCTTTTGCGGGGCCACCTTCAATCGACAGCACGATCGTTGGATGCGATTTCCCTACGGGAGCGCCACCCCGCCCTTAAATCCATTTAAACCCAACAACACGCGCCGGCCCACGCCGCCGCCAAAACCGAATGCTCCGGGCCTTCCGCCATCAGCGGCGTCACACCCGGGCAAAAGAAAACCGCATGACCAGGAGAAACCATATGATCGCGCGACGCATCAGTTCCAGACTGCCCGTCTTGGCTTACCACCCCCCCAAAGTTTTCGATGTGGATTATTTCCGCCATCTGCATGCGGCCGGGGCCCTGCCGGTTCTGGATACGGAATTTTTTGCGAATACCGATATCATCCCGATAATCGAGCAACTGGGGCAAACCGATCTTCTTTTCGGACTGCGCCTGGATGCCGGCAACCAGGGGTTGCGAGACTACCTGGAAACCAACAGTATCGCCAACCTGGACCTGATCGTCTTTACTTACCGCACCCCGGCGGACCTGGCCGGTTTTGAATTCCGGAACCCGGACAATCGCTTTTTCATCGAAGTCACCGACATCAAACTTCAGGACCATCTGGACCGCATCGCCCCCCATGGCATCATTACCAAAGGCCAGGAAGGTCCGGGCAAAATCTCCCGCTATTCATCCTTCGTCCTCCTGCAATGGTACCTGAAAAACAGCGACCTGCCGGTTTTCGTCCACGGCGGGGTAGGCTGGCATACTGCCGCCGGGCTGCTGGCCATGGGGGCGGAAGGCCTGGTCCTGGACAACCAACTGTATCTGGCCGAAGAAGCCCCGCTGGATCCGGTTTACAAAAACGTCATCCGCCAGCTGGAAGAAAAAGACGCCACCATCATCGGCCAGTCCCTGGGGGCCCGCTACCACTTCTTCGCCAAACTGGGCACCCGCATCGTCAAGACCCTGCGCGACCAAGAAATCCAACTCGCGGATGAAGAAAACGCCGATGCCATCCTGTACCGCGAAATCGAAACCCGCATGGCCGATCTCGGCGCCCCCAGCGACACGCCCCTGCAAAGTCTGTTCTACCTGGGGCAGGATGCCGTTTTCGCCCGCCATTTCGAGCGCCATGGCAAAACCGTAAAAGACATGCTGCACGGCCTCTTCGCCCATATCGGGGACCAACTTCAGGCCGTGGACGCCAACGATCCCATGCGAGCCGACAGCCCCCTGGCCCGGGAACACGGCACCCGCTACCCCATCATCCAGGGCCCCATGGCCAATGTCAGCGACAACGCCGATTTCGCCGCCGCTGTTTATGCCGAAGGCGGATTGCCCTTTTTCGCCCTGGGCAACCTGCCGGCCGACCTGGCGGACACCATGCTGGCTGCCGGCAAAGAAAAAGTTCAGCGCTTCGGCGCCGGCATGATCGGCATCGAAGCCTTCAATCCCACCATCACCCACCACCTGGCCTCGGTCAAAAAATACGCGGCGCCCTTCGCCCTGTTCGCCGGCGGCATCCCGTCCCAGGTGAAGGAACTGGAGGCCGCCGGGACCAAGGCCTACCTGCACACCCCCAGCCTGATGATGCTGGAAAACGCCCTGCAAAAGGACTGCCGGCGGTTCATTTTCGAAGGCACCGAAGCCGGCGGCCATGTGGGCACCCTGGCCAGCCTGGTGCTGTGGGAACTGGCCATGGAAAAAATGAGCAGTTTGCCGGACGACCAGCTGGCCGACACAACCATGGTGTTTGCCGGCGGGATCGGCACCGACCTGGCGCCCCATTTCGTTTCCGGCATGACCGCCCGGCTGGCCGGTCGGGGCGTAAAAATCGGCATCCAGGTCGGCACAGCCTACCTGTTTTCCTGCGAAATCATCGAAACCGGCGCCATCAAAAAAATCTACCAGGACGTCATTTGCGAACGCGATGAAACCATCGTCATGGGACAGACCGTGGGACTGGCGTCCCGCACGGTGGCCACGCCTTTTTCCCAACGCATGATCGAAAACGAACACCACCGCATGCGCGATGGGCTCCCGCTGGAAGATCGCAAAAAAGCGTTTGAAAAAGACAATATCGGCTCCCTTCTGATCGGCGCCAAGGCCTTCTGCCCGAACTTCGACAACGCTACCGGCGAAGTCTGCTTCCTGCACTACGACGAAAAAGAGCAGTTTGAAAAAGGCAATTTCATGGTGGGCGACGGCCTGGCCTTCCATCCCTGCAGCACGACCATCGCCGACATCCACGCCACGTTCTTCGAACGCAAGGAAAATCTTTACCGGCAGCTCAATGCCCTGGAAATCTTCAGCAGCCCCCGTCATGAAATCGAAGACGAGGTTGCCGTGATCGGCATGGGCTGCATCTACCCGGACGCCGACAGCCCCGCCAAGCTGTGGGACAATGTCCTCGACAAGACCTATTCCATCGTCGACATGCCGGCGGACCGGATGGATCCCGCCCTCTATTTCGACGAAGACCGCAAGGCCACCGACAAGAGCTACACCAAGATCGCCGGAGTGGTCCGCGATTTCACCTTCGATCATGAACGCTACGGCTACACGGCCGAGAAGGCGACCCGTCTTTCCCGCAGTCAGCAGATGATTCTGGAAGCGGCCTACCGGGCGGTGGCGGATGCCGGCTACCTTGGGGACGACCAAACCATGGATGCCGCCTATCAGGCCTCCACGGCGGTTATCGTGGCCACCTGCCTGGGCAACGAACTGGGCAACGATCTTCACCTGAAATACTGGTACCCCGAACTGCGCCACTACTTGGAGCAGATCGAAGAGTTCAACACCCTGGACGAGGCCACCCGCAAGCAGATGCTGGACAGCCTGCGCGACGGCATGGCCAACGGGATGGATTACGAGCCGGTCCACGGTCAGCTGCTCAATATCGAAGCCTCCCGCATCGCCCACCACCTGGGCCTGACCGGCATTAACTACGTCGTGGATGCTGCCTGCGCCACCTCGTTCGCCGCCCTGGACTGCGCGGTCAAGGAATTGCTCAGCGGCGAATACGACATGGTCATCAGCGGCGGCGTCAACACCAACCTGGCGCCGGAGTCCTTCGTGGGCTTCTGCAAGATGGGGGCGCTTTCGGCCGAGGGGTCCTACCCCTTCGACGGTCGGGCGAACGGGTTCGTGCTGGGCGAGGGCGCCGGAGTTGTGGTGCTGAAACGCATGAAAGACGCTCTCCGGGACGGCGACCGCATCCATGCCGTCATCAAAGGCATCGGCGCCAGCTCGGACGGCAAAGGCAAAGCCATTGCGGCGCCCAATCCCGCCGGTCAGGCCCTGGCCCTCGAGCGCTGCTATGACAGCATGCGCCGCCCGGTGGATTTTGCCGACATCGACTATATCGAAGCCCATGGGACCTCCACCATCGCCGGCGACCAGGCCGAGATCGAAACCCTTAAAAAGGTCTACCAGAGCGACAAGCCCATCGGTATCAGCTCCGTCAAGTCCCAGATCGGTCATCTCCTGGGCGGGGCCGGTTATGCCGGCATGATCAAAGCCATCCTGGCCATCCACCACCAGACCCTGCCGCCCAACGGCCGGTTTGAAGAGCTGGCGCCGGCCCATGCCATCGCGGACAGCCCCCTCTACATCATCGAGGAGGCGCGTGAATGGCGGATGGAGGGCGACCGGCCCCGTTTGGCGGCCGTAAGCTCCTACGGGTTTGGCGGGATCAACTACCACTGCGTGGTGTCCGAACACACCCCCGCCTACCAGCCCCTGCCGCGGCGGATCTTCGCCGACCTGGACTACGATTTCAACGACGACCGGATCGTGTTTGCCGGTATGGGCGTGGTGCTGCCGGAATCACCCGATGTCGACACCTTCTGGAACAACCTTTCCGAGGGGCGTTCGGTGCTCTCCACGATACCCGAGGAGCGTTTTCAGAACAGCGGCTACGCCGATGAACCCGAAGACTCGCCCTACTACATCCCGGCCGTCAAAGCCGGTGTGGTGAAAGACTACAAGTTCAACAACGTGAAATTCCGCATACCGCCGACCACGGCGCGTTCCCTGGACCGCGCCCAGCTGTTCGCACTGGACGCAGCCGAGCAGGCCATCACGTCCGCGGCCCTTGGCCCCCAGCTGGCCCATGGCAACCGCATCGGTGTGGTGCTGGGCACCCTGCCCGGCGAACGCCAGGTCAAAAATATCCTGCGGGTCCGCCTGGGCGTCATTCGCGGCATCATCGACCGCCTGGAGGGTGTTGCCTACGATGTCAAGCAGCGCATTGCCGCCCGGCTGACCGCCCAGGTCCAGGACCGTATCCCGGAAAACAATGAAGACACCATCCCCGGCCTGCTGTCCAACATCGTCTCCGGCCGGGTTGCCAACACCTTCGGCTGCAACGGTGCCAACTTCGTGGTGGATGCGTCCTGCGCCTCGGCCACGGTGGCCACCCGCATAGCGGTCAAGGGGCTGCGCAACGGGGAGTATGACAGTGTGCTCACGGGGGGGGTGGATGCCAATTTCTACCCCGCCGTCATGCTGGCCTTCAAGCGCCTGACCCTGCTTTCCGACGGCGACTGCCGGTTCTTCGACAAGCGCGCCAACGGATACGTCATGAGTGAGGGCGCGGCCGTCCTCGCCATGACCACCTACGGCCATGCCAGAAAACACAAGATGCCCATCCTCGGCGAATTCATCCACTCCGAATTCACCTCTTCCGTGCCCGAGCATTTGCTGGCGCCCTCCGAGAAGGTCTACCGGGACACCATCAGCGGCTGCTACCGCCGTCTGCCCATCAACACCCGCCAGGTCGACCACCTGGATGTCTTCGGCGTCTCCAATGTCCTGCTGGATCAGATGGAAAAGCAGGCGGTGGAAAAAACGTTCACCCACCCCGTCTATTTCGGCAACATCAAACCGGAGTTCGGCTATTTCAAATCGGCCAACCCGGCCGTTGCCATGACCAAACTCCTGCTGATGAACCGTTCCAAAACCCTGTTGCCCCATTACAGCCATATGGCCGATACATCCATCGTGAAACCGAACGCCTCCCTGACGGCCAATTCGCGTCTCCAGGATATGGCCCCACGGCAGGCCCTGTACTTTGCGGCCAACGTGAACGGCGTGGGCGGCAATCACGGGCATACGGTCATCGGCACCCTCCCGCCCTGGCTCGACCGGGCGGCGGACCAGCCGGCCGTCGCCGATGCCACGGCTGCCGTCAGCCGTGCGACCCGAACCGAAACCGCCGTCCCCATGAAACCCAATGGCGTCGTGGCCCTCGTTTCCGGCCAGGGCGCGCAGTACAGCGGCATGATGCAGGATCTGTATCGGGACAACCGCCGGATCCGGAGCATCATGGACCAGGGCAACCGGATTTTCCAGGACATGCGGGGCTACAGCCTGCTGGACATCATGTTCGGCAAGGACAAGCGCCTGAACCTGACCGAGAATACCCAGCCTGCCGTCTTCCTGAGCTCGGCCGCCATCCATACCGACCTGGCCGACCGGGGATTTAGGCCCGATCGCTTCATCGGCCACAGCGTGGGCGAATATACGTCCCTCTACTGCGCCGGCCTGCTCGATTTCGATCCGGCCATGCGCCTGCTCGTCAAACGCGCCGACTTCATGAAAGCCGCCACGGAAGTCCAGCCCGGCCGCATCATGGTGGTGTTCAAGGATGCCGACAACGTTCTGCAGCTGATTCGCGACTCCCGCATCCGCGACATCTACGTGGCCAACAAAAACAGTGAAAACCAGACGGCCGTTTCCGGTGCCCAGGCCTCCATCGAAGCCTTCGGGGCCTACCTGAAAAAAGCCAAAGTCATGTTCAAGGCCCTGGCCCTGTCCGGCGCTTTCCACACCCCGCTCTTCCAGAGTGCGGCGGAGAAGATGGCCGCCTACCTCGAAGGCGTCACGTTCCGGGGGGTGGACACCCGCCGCATCATCTCCAATGTTACGGCCGCCCCGTACCCGGAGGATCACCATGCGATCAAAGCCCTGCTGGTACGCCAAATCGTTTCGCCGGTGGAATTCATCCAATCGGTGGAGCAGGTGCACCGTTCCGGACACGACCGGTTCTACGAAATCGGCCCCGGGCGCATCCTGGTCAACCTCCTGAAAAACATCCCTATCGACAACTACCAGGCCCTGCCGTCCGTGAATGCCAAGGCCGGCGAGGTCGCTTCCCTGCAGGAATTCAAGGCCCACCTGGAGGAGCAGAAGCTGTTGAACCACGATGGGGGTGCCGATCATCCCGAATCGGCCGCTCCGGCAACGCGGGCGGCGGCCCCTGTGACGCCCCGGCCGTCCCTGGCGGATGCCGACGATTTCGACAGCTTCCTGGCCCGCAACGAAGAAGCCCTGCGCGGCGTGCTTTACCAGGAATTCCTGAAGCAAAAGCGGGAGCAAGCCCTGAAGGAGGTCGAACGCTTCAATTTCTTCACCGGCAAGATGGTCATTGCCGGGACGTCCATCGGCCTGCCGGGCACCGGCAACAAGGTGTTCAACGCGAACAATTTCGACAAGATCCTGGACGGCAACAATTTCATCGAGCCGCTCTCCGCCCAGGAAAAAGAGAAGATCGTCGACATGAACATCACCCGGGTGTTCAAACAGCCCGACGGCAACGCCCGTTTCCTGGAAATCACCGACACCCAGGACGTCATCCAGCTGGCCGGCAAGCTGGGCTACTTCAACCTGAAAAGCGAGTACGGGGTGGATTTCGATTACGACATCACCATCTCCCTGTCCATCGCGGCCGGCATCGAGGCCCTGAAAGACGCCAACATCCCCCTAGTGCTTCAGCACAAAAAGACCTCCACCGGCCAGCACATCCCGGCCGGCTATGCCTTGCCGCGCGAGCTGCAGGGCGGCACCGGCGTCATCATGACGTCGCTCTTCCCGGGGTTTGAAACCCTGATCGAACAGCTGAACAAATACTACTACAACAAGTTCTACGTCCGTCCCTACAAAGAGCTGGAGAACATCTACTACCACCTGATGGAGTCGGTCCGCGACCCGGAGATCAAGGAGCAGATCACCGACTGGTTCTTCAAGATCAAGGAGCGTCGCAAGAAATACGGCACCTACAAGTTCGAGCGCAACCTGCTCTTCGATGTGGTGCCGCTGGGTTCCGCCCATTTCGCCCAGCTGATCAAGGCCAAGGGTCCCAACATGCTCATGAGCGGCGCCTGCGCCTCCACCACCCAGGCCGTCGGGGTGGCCGAGGACTGGATTCGCACCGGGCGCTGCGATCGGGTCATCATTATCGGCGGGGAGGCGTCCACCACGGAAACCCAGAGCCCCTGGATCGCCTCCGGTTTCCTGGCCCTGGGGGCCGCCAGCATCAAGAACGTGGTGGCCGACGCGGCCAAACCCTTCGATGCCGACCGCAACGGCACCATCCTCGGCGCCGGCGCCGTGTCCATGGTGGTGGAGCGTGAAGACCGGGTTCGGGAACGGGGTCTGAACGGTCAGGCCGAAGTCCTGGGCACCTACATCGGCAACAGCGCCTTCCATGCCACCCAGATCGATCTCGACCACCTGACCAAAGAGATGGAGAGCTTTGTCCGGCGGGTCGAAAAACGCCACGACCTCGAGCGGGACGATTACACCGGCAAAATGGTGTTCATGTCCCACGAAACCTTCACGCCGGCCCGCGGCGGGAGTGCCTCGGCCGAAGTCGCCTCCCTCAAGCGAACCTTCCCCAACCACTACCGCGACATCACCATTACCAACACGAAAGGCTATACCGGGCACACCCTGGGGGCGGCCATCGAAGACGCCGTCATGGTGAAGGCCCTCCAGCATCGCCAGGTGCCGCCCATCGCCAACCTGACCAAAATCCCGGAGGAGTTCAGCGATTTAAGGTTTGGCCGTGACACCGCCAAAGGACCGTTCGAGTACGGCCTGCACTATGCCGCCGGATTCGGATCCCACTTCGCCTTCCTCATGATCCGGCGTCTGGAAGAAAACCAGGCGGCCGACAACCCGCAATACCAATCCTGGCTGCAGCAGATCAGCGGCCTCAAGCGTCCGCGCCTGACCACGATCAACAACACGCTGTGTATCGATCCGAATGTGATTTCACCGGTTGCCGATACACCGGCCCCGCCCGAGACAGCCCCCGTGCCCGTCAAGGAAACACCTCCGGCCGCCAGTGTGCCGGTCCAGACAGCCACGCCGGCTGCACCGGCTGCCAACGTCCTGGCAACGGTCAAGACCATCATCGCCGAGCAAACCGGCTACACCATCGACATGCTCGAAGACGCGCTCGATCTGGAAGCCGATCTCGGCATCGACACGGTCAAACAGGTGGAAATCTTCGGCAAGGTCTCCGAGAACTTCGGCCTGGACGTGCCCGAAGACCTCAAACTGCGCGACCTCAACACCATCGCCAAACTGGCCGACTACCTCGGACAGAAGGTGCCCGCGGCAACCGGTACGGCAGCCTCCCAGGAAACCGCATCGACCGCCGCCGCCGGCCCCGACGTCCTGGCTACGGTCAAGACCATCATCGCCGAGCAGACCGGCTACACCATCGACATGCTCGAAGACGCGCTCGATCTGGAAGCCGATCTCGGCATCGACACGGTCAAGCAGGTGGAAATCTTCGGCAAGGTCTCCGAGAACTTCGGCCTGGACGTGCCCGAAGACCTCAAACTGCGCGACCTCAACACCATCGCCAAACTGGCCGACTACCTCGGACAGAAGGTGCCGACAACTGCCAGCGTTCCTGCCCGGGAAAACGCACCAGCCGCCGGGCCGGCCGCAACACCACAGGCGGCCGCCCATGATCCGTCCGAAGGGCCTGTGAAACGTCTGGTGGTCAACGCAATCCCGGCCGCGCCACCATCCGCCGTTGGGGATATGACCGGTCAACGCCTCCTGGTCACCACGAACGGCGGCCCGGCCGCAGCCGTCGTCGTGGACCAGATTGCCTCACGGGGCGGCCAGGCCATCACCATCGGAACCGGTGACGGTGTCGCAATTCCCTGCAACTGGAACGATGCCGACGAAGTGGAAGCCGCTGCGGACCGATTGCTGGAAACCGATAATTGTCTGGACGGCATTATTCATATGGTGCCGCTGGAAGATTACGACCCGATCGCTGCGGTGACACCCGCCCGGGTCGACCGCCAGCTCAAGTCTTTCTTTCGGCTGATCCAGAAGCTGTATGATCCGCTCGACCGGGAAGGCACCTTGATTGCCATGCCTTCGGTGAATTCCACCGTATTCCCCTACCGGGACGATGGTGGGGCCATCGATCCGGTCATGGCCGGACTGGCCGGCATGTTCAAAACCCTCAACAAGGAACTGCCCCGTACACGGGTCAAGGTGGTGGATTTGGCCGCGGATGATCCGACGGCGGACATGGACGCGTTTATGACAGCCTTTATCGATGAACTGCTCTCGGAAGATCCGCGGGTGGAATGCGGGTATGATGGGGGCAACAAATGGGTGCTGCAACTGTCGCCCCAGACGCCCCATGACGGGGAATGGCTAATACGCGAGGGCGACACCCTTCTGGTCACCGGCGGGGCCCGCGGCATCACTTTTGAAATCCTGAAAACGCTATTATCGGAAGTGGCCGTCAAATTAGTCATCCTGGGCCGCAGCGATCTGGCCGATCTCGACCCGGCCTTGGCCGATCCCGTCCTCGAAGCACCGGCCATCATGACCCTGCTGAAAGAAAAGATGCCGGAGGCCAAGCCGCTGGCCGTCAAGCAGGCCCTCAATCGAACGTTGAGCCTGCGCGCCACGGCAATCAACCTCGAGCACCTGCGCACGTTGGGCGCAAGTGTGGCCTACCACCCCGTAGATGTGACCGATGCCGATGCTGTAGCCGCCGTTCTGGCCGAGGCCGGACCGGCGAATGTTGTTCTGCATGCCGCCGGCATCGAAGAGAGCCAGGTCATCCCCAAAAAGACCATGGCCTCCTTCGATCGCGTTTTCGACACCAAGGTCTACGGCCTCCAGAACCTGATCGCGGCCCTGGGCGACCACCCGCCCCGCGGCCTCATGACCTTTTCTTCGGTCACCGCCCGCCTGGGCAACGAGGGCCAGGTGGACTACACCGCCGCCAACGACATGATCGGTAAAATGCTCCAGCAATACCGGACGTTGCATCCCGAAACCACCGTCAAGGTCCTGGACTGGACGGCCTGGGAAGGCGCCGGTATGGCCACCAACGAAACGGTCAACAAGGTCCTCAGGGACCGCGGCCTGACCTTCCTGCCCTTGTCGGACGGCGTGGCCCATTTCATGCGCGAATTGGGGGATAACGGCACCACCGAAGTGTTGTTCTCGGGCATCGATCATGCGTTTGACACCGACGGCCTGCTGAACGTAACAGAAACGACGCCACCGGCACCCAGGGCCCCGTTTATCGATGTGGAGGTAGCGTCTTCCGAAGACACCCGGGTGTACCGCCGGGTGCTCGACCTGCAGCGGGATCTGTTCCTGCTGGATCACAGCCGGGAGGAGATTCCCATCTTCCTGGGCGCCACCGGCATCGAGGCCATGGCTGAAGCCGCCGCCACCCTGGCGCCGTCGGGCAGCGTGCTGCAGGAACTGCGACGGTTCAACATTCCTTACGGCATCAAGATCCTCAAGCAGCGTCCCAAGGAAATCATGGTGACGGCCGCCCGCCGGGATGCCGCCCCAACGACGTTGGACTGCCGGATCACCTCCCAGTTCCGCAACGCCAAAGGCATTGTCATGGGGGAACCCACCCTGCACTACAAGGGGACCTATCAGTTCGGCCCGGAATCCCTGCCGGAGGAACGCATCGACCTGCCGCCGTTTATACCGGTCGGTTATGACGGGAATGTCCAGGATCTGCTTTACCACCCCTCCCGCCTGTTCATGGACGGTTTGTTCCGCACGGTGGAGGACATTCTCTCCTTCGAACCCCACCGACTGATCTCCCGCATTGTCAACGGCAGCGACAAACCGTTCTTTGCGGACGATCCCCGACCGGTCTTTCTCACGGACGTGGCCATCGTGGATGCCATGTTCCAGACCGGCGGTATGCTCGAGGTGATGTCCACCAACGTTATTGTTCTGCCCTATGCCATCGGCCGCATGCGTTTCTACCGGCCGATGGAAAAGAATGTGCCGTATCTGTGCATCACCGAAAAAACCACCCAGGGTGAAGAGACCAATACCTATCAACTGCGTCTGGTGGATGCCGAGGGTCGGCTCTATCTGGCCATCGACGACTTTGAAATGGTCCAGGTGGATCGGTTAGCCGAGGAAAACCAGATATTGAATGAACTGCAAACCAGGGAGGCCGCCCGCCGTGCTTCCTGACCAACACCCGGCACCGCCGGCAGCCGGAGGATCAACCGGCCTGCCGGCGTCCGCCGCGGGGAACACCATGCCCATGTCCAACGCCCGTTGCGGCCAAAAGACCATTCCGTTCAGCCTTCGGCGTCCGGGCCCGGGCTATCGCCTGGCCTTCGTCTCGATACCCGTCTTTCTGGAAACCTGCCTGGTCGTGCGCCTGGCGGCGTCCTTTCGAACGGCCCCGCCAGTGGTTTTCCTCCCCCGCGATTTTGCCGTCGACATTTTCAGTCCGGACGAAATCGAATGCATCAACCAGTTCAAAGCGCTCAAAAAGCAAGTGGAATGGATGACGGGGCGTTATGCTGCCAAACAACTGGCCCGACACTTCCTGAGCGGCCAACCGGCCCTTCCGGACACCCGGGTGGCCTACCGCGACAAAGGCGCGCCCTATTTCACCAGCGCGCCGGCCTTGTCCCTGTCCATTTCCCATTCCTGGGACTATGCCGTGGCCGGCCTGGGCCTTTTGCCGGCATGTATACTTGGCTTGGACCTGGAAAAAATCCGACCGGAAAGCCGGTCCACCCTGTTGCGCACCGCCTTTTCGGAGCGCGAAGTCCGCGCACTGCAATCCAAGGATGATGGCGCGCTCTACCTCAACTGGACCGCCAAGGAAGCCTACCTGAAATACATTGGGCAGGGATTCCATGAGAGCCTCAAACGGGTCGAAATCATAGATAATACCATCCTGCACGACGCCCGCCCCGTGCCTTTCCTGGCCCTCACCCGCCATCTGCTCCTGCCCGGATACGCCTTTTCCATGGTGTGCTAGTTCCTATAAATTTCCAAAGGCAATGAGGCACTACCGAATCAGGCGTCAGGAGCCAAAATAAGTCAATTGACGCCTGTATACAACGGGGAGCTTCTGACGGTAAGGATCCTTCCGCAGCGCGGGAGGCCTCAGGAAGGAGGCTTAAAACGGTTTGCAGCTTTTGTTTTTCCCATTGTCCCGCGCCGAGCATCGGCGGGGCGGACGGAAAAAAGCGTGCGGACTGTCTGAGCCCGCCGTAGCCCAAGCGAAGGCGGGTGAGTTTCCGCGTGCTCCGGCCGTTTAAACCGGTCGATGCAGCAAGCATCGTGCTGCCAGGCAAGGCATCACGTGATGAGAGGCGCGCAGCAATCGCCAGATTGTGAGCACCCGAACGAACGTGATAACGCCGCATGGCGGCATGAGGCGCCGCTTCATCGGACGGTTGGACGACGCGCAGGGTTGAGCGGGGCACGGGCGTGTTCTTTTGCTTCGTTTTCTTATGTGACCATCTGTCAAGAGTTGGTTAAGGTTCTTTGAAAATAATCTTCTCGGGTGTGGATACTCAGGCTATCGCCTTTTCTCATTCGCGCCATCATGCGCCAAGTAC